>Ga0081538_10000085_pt1 | contig 89830 bp, 89 predicted proteins | sample TabmetS5T2R1_FD_71022 | JGI IMG/M metagenome (GOLD analysis project Ga0081538, IMG submission 71022) | Tabebuia heterophylla rhizosphere microbial communities from the University of Puerto Rico - S5T2R1 | ecosystem: Host-associated > Plants > Roots > Rhizosphere ... | reverse complement strand
GGCGATCTTCGGCCAACCCAGCTCCTGCGCCGGCGTCGGGCCGTGGAAGGTGTGCTCGAACCAGGCCCGGGTTTCGGGGCTGAAGGCGGTGAGCGCGTCCATGCAGCGAGCCTAGCCCAAGGACCTCGGTCGAACAAGTGTTCGATGTGAGCGATGTGTGGACCAAGTGAAACAATCCTGCGCTTGGGCGAACGCAGCTCCATGTTCCAGGCCCCGGCCGAGGCCTACGACCGCTTCATCGGCCGGTACAGCCCAGCCCTCGCCCGCGCGATGTGCGAGGCGGCGCAGGTGCAGGCGGGTCAGCAGGCGCTGGACGTCGGCTGCGGCTCGGGGGCGCTCGTCGAGGCGCTCGCCGAGATCCTCGGGGCGGAGAACGTCATCGGGATCGACCCGTCGGAGCCGTTCGTCGAGGCGACACGCGCGCGGGTCCCCGGCGCCCGAGTCGAGCTCGGATCGGCCGAGTCGCTCCCGTTCGCCGACGCCGCGTTCGACGCGACGCTGTCGCAGCTCGTCGTCAACTTCCTCGCGGACCCTGATCAGGGCCTGCGCGAGATGTCACGGGTCACGCGCCGGGACGGCGTCGTCGCCGGCTGCGTCTGGGACTACGCCGGGGAGATGACGCTGCTGCGGACGTTCTGGGATGCTGCTGCGGCGCTCGACCCCCAGCGCGTCGAGCCCCTGACGGAGACGTACACGATGCGCTTTGCCCGACCGGACGAGCTCGGGCAGCTGTGGACGAGCGCGGGGCTCGCCGACGTCGACGTCGCCCCGATCACCGTCGAGGCGTCCTACGACGACTTCGAGGATCTGTGGGCGCCGTTTCCGACTGGAGTCGGCCCGGCGGGAGCCTACGCGGCATCGCTAGGCGACGACGCGCAGGCCGAGCTCCGCGAGGAGTTTCGGCGCCGCCTCGGGGAGCCCAAGGGGCCGTTCACGCTCACCGCCCGCGCCTGGCGCGCGGTCGGACGGGTCCCCGCCTAGGTGCCCGAGATACCCGCGTCTCAACGCCAGTCGATCGTGACCACGGCGACGGGCTCGGAAATTCCCTTCAGGGAGACAGTCTGCGGCTCGGAATGGGCGAGGCCGTCCACCAGCTCGGCTGTCGCCAGGCTGGCGTAGATCTCGCCGGGGCCGCCGAGGTCTCCCACCCGCGCCGCCTCGTGGACGCCCTTGCCGCTGTAGCCTCCCGGCCCTCGGCTGGCCTCTGTTGCGTGCACGCCGATGCGCACCTCCGGAGCAAAACCGTTCGTGCGGCGATGTGCTGCGAGCCGCCGCTGGACGGCTGCCGCGCACTCGATCGCGCTCCTCGGGTCGGGAAACGCGACGAAGAACCCGTCGCCCGAGTGGTCGACCTCCTCGCCGCCGTACTCGCTGAAGAGCTTCCTGAGCGTCCGGTCGTGCCACCCGACCAGCCCGGTCCACGCCTCGTCGCCGATCGCCGCGACCAAGGGCGTCGAGTCGCAGATGTCCGTGTAGAGAAACGTCCGGCCCGCCCGCTCTCCGCCCGCCGCCGATGCGAGTCGGCCGAGAGCTTCCGCGGTTCGGCGAACGTCCCGTACCGCGCCGAGACGGTCGAAGGTGGCGTGGGCAGCGCGAAGCTCGAGTTCGGCTGCGTCCGCGTCGCCGTCGAGACGGTAGGCCTCGGCCGCGAGCAGCCTGACTCCGGCCGCCTCGTACGGCGTCTCGACCTCCTGATAGAGCTGGATCGCCCGCCGAAGGTCACGGAGCGCCGCGTCCGCGTTCGATTCGGCAAGCGCGACGGCGCCGGCGGCGGCAGCAGCATGCGCCGAGAGCGCTGTCGTCCCGTAGTCCCCGGCGATCTCGGCGAGCTCCTCGGCGGCCGCCCGGGCCTCCTCGATCTCGCCGGCGAGCAGTGAGATCTGGACGCTCGCCGGCAAGAGACGAGCCCGAGAGAGGCGGTTCCGCGTCTCGTCGGCCAAAGCCCGTTTGAGGCCGCGGCGCGCGGAGTCGGCCTCTCCGTTCGCGAGGCGAAGAAGCGACAAACCAGGTTGCGGGTCGACCCCGAGGCCGTGCGCCTGCCGAAAGGCCTCCTCCGCTGCTGCGAGGTCGCCCATTCGCAGCTGGAGCTCCCCGAGCTCGTAGAACGCCGAGGCGGCGACGCTCGGAGCGAACCCGTCCAGCTCTGCGACCGCCATGCGGATCTCTTCCTCCGCCTCCGGCCAGGCGCCGCGTAGGCGCATGACCTCGGCACGGTTCACGCGACAGACTCCGGGGAAGCCGCTGATCGACTGGCGCTCGCACCACCGCGTGGCAGCCTCGGTCCAACTGCCTGCGCGCGCGAAGTCGGCGACGTCGAACGAGGCGGAGATGATGCCGCAGTAGATGATCCCCGTCGCGTGCGGGTTGAGCTCCCCGCTGACCGCGGCGACGGTCGCCTCGTCGATGAGGGCGAGGCCGGTCTCGGCGTCTCCTTGCCGGACGAGCGCGGAGCCCTTGTCGTGCAAGCCGAGAGCCATCAGCTCGCGGTTCTGGTAGCGGCTCCCGAGCTCAATCGTCCGCTCCGCGTACGCAATCGCAGCGTCGTAGTCGCCGGCAGCCAGGGCCAGGCGGGAGCGGGTGCGCGCGAGGAACCCTTGCTCCGCGCAGTCCTCTTCCTCCGCGAGGAGGCGCTCGGCTCGTGCGAGCCACGCTCCCTGGAGACCGGAGCGCTTGAGCTCGTGGTCCCGGGCTAGGCGGAGCGCGCTCAGGGCCGCGGCGCGCTGGTCGCCCCGCTCGAGCAGTGCCGCGTGAGCGCGCGTTCTCGCCTCGATCGACTCGTCCATCCTTCCCGTCCACCAGGCCGCTTCAGCCAGCCCGTCGAGATCGTCGGCATCGAGGGTCTCGGTGCCGTCGAGCTCGGCCAGGACGCGGTAGGCCTCACGCCATTCCCTGCCTGCGAGCGCCGCGCGCGCCTGCTCCAGCCGATCGGCGATCTCGGTCACCACTCCATTGTCGCGTAGGATCGAGCTATGGCGGTATCGGCGCCCGACCGGCTGTACTTCACCGACAGCGACGAGGCGAACGAGCTGATCGCGCACGATCCGCTCGCACTCCTGATCGGCTTCGCGCTCGACCAGCAGGTCTCGGTGCAGACCGCCTTCACGGGGCCGCTCAAGATCAAGGAGCGGCTCGGGACGCTTGCCGCCGGCGAGATCGCCTCGACCGATCCCGACCGGCTGGAGGCCGTGTTCCGCGAGCGCCCGGCCGTCCACCGCTTCCCGGGCGCGATGGCGACCCGGGTCCGCGACCTGTGCGGCTTCGTCGAAGCCGAGTACGGCGGCGATGCGTCGCGGCTCTGGACGGAAGCCGGCGACGGCGCGGAGCTTCGCCGCCGGATCGCCGAGCTGCCCGGCTTCGGCGAGATGAAGATCAAGACACTCGGCGCGGTCCTGGCGAAGCGGTTCGGCGTCGCCGTAGCGCAGGACCTCGTTCCTCCGCACCCCACACTCGGCGATGTCGACTCCCGCGAAGCCTTGGAGCGCTACCAGGCGATGAAGCGCGAGCACAAGGCAAAGATGCGCGCGGCGCAGCAGCCCTGACCTACTCGATCGTCGCCCGGGATCCGGAGACCGGCCAACTCGGGGTGGCCGTTCAGTCGCGCGCGTTCAAGGCCGCAGCGACGGTGATGTGGGCGCGGCCAGGGATCGGCGCAGTCGCGACCCAGGCGTTCTCCGAGCGCAGCTACGGACCGCTCGGGCTCGAGCTGCTCGCCGCAGGCAAGACGCCGGAGCAGGCCCTCGGCGCGCTCGTGACCGCAGACCCTGACTCCGCTGTGCGCCAGGTGGCGATTCTCGGCGCCGACGGCGCCGTCGCCGCGCACACGGGCGCGTCGTGCATCCCGGACGCCGGCCACCAGATCGGGGACGGCTACAGCGTCCAGGCGAACATCATGCGGAGCCCGACGGTCTGGCCGGCGATGGCCGACGCGTTCGAGGCTGCGACCGGGACACTCGCGCGGCGCCTCGTCGCGGCGCTCGACGCCGCAGAAGCGGCCGGCGGCGACTGGCGCGGCATGCAGGCGGCCGGGCTCCTCGTCGTCGCCGCCGAGGGCAAGCCGTGGGACACCGTGAACGAGCTGCGCGTCGACGACCATCCTGAGCCACTCACCGAGCTTCGCCGGCTGCTCGCCCTCCACGAGGGCTACACGGCGATGGTCGAGAGCGACCGGAGGGCGGAGGCCGCGAGGGGTGCCCGGATGGACGAGCTCGACGTCCGCTTCGCCGAGCTCGCCGACGCCGCCCACGCCGGCGACGTCGGGCGCGCCCGCGAGCTCTTGGCACCCCTGCTCGTCGAGGAACCGCGCTGGGCGGACTACGTCCGCGCGCTCGGGGCGAGGGGGTATCTCCCCCACGCCGACGAGCTCATCTGAGTGACAGGCGGCGCGTTCCTGCCCGCGCTCCTGCGAAAACGGGTCGTGGCGTACGTCACGCGGCGGCGTGGCGGGCGAGCCGAGCTCCTCACGATCGAGCACCAGGACATGCCCGAGGCGGGTGTCCAGGTGCCGGCGGGCCGCGTCGACCCGGGCGAAGACCTCGAGCAGGCGGTGCACCGCGAAGTGCGCGAGGAGACTGGCCTGGACAACCTGCGCGTGGTTCGGAAGCTGCCGGAGTTCGAGGCCGAGTACGAGAACCCGCACGAGTCACACGCGTTCCACCTGGTCGCCGAGACCGAGACCCCGGATAGCTGGGAGCACGAGGTTCACGGCGAGGGCTCCGACGCCGGTCTCGTCTACGTGTGCCGCTGGCTGCCCTTGACGCCCGAGCTTCGCCTCTGGAACGGGCGCGATCCGATGCTGCGCCATCTCCCGTACTCGGAGATGTGAAGCGGCTCGCCCTCGGCCTCTCCGTCCTCGCGCTGCTCGCCGGCTGCGGCAGCGACGGCGGAAGCGGCAGCGGCAGCGACGAGCTCACCGTCTCGCTCGGCGAGCAGAACGGCTCGACGCAGTCGGGCGAGGCCGTCCTCACCCGAATCGACGATTCCTCGACGCACGTCGTCCTGACGATCTCGGGCGGGATGGACACGCCGCAGCCGGCACACATCCACAAGGGGAGCTGCGCCGAGCTCGATGCCACGCCCGCCTACCCCTTGGAGAACGTCGTCGACGGCGAGTCCTCGACCCACGTGAACGTCTCGCTCGATGAGCTCCGCGACGGCGACTACGCGATCAACATCCACAAGTCGACCGCGGCGCTGCGGATCTACGTCGCCTGCGGGGACATCGGCTCGGGTTCCGGGGGCACCGACACCGGCAGCGACACCGAGACCGACTCGGGCGGCTACGGGTACTAGCCCGCCACCCCGGCCAGCAGGAACGCGCGCTGCTCGCGGAGCATCTCGCGGGCGATCACGAGCCGCTGGATCTGGTTCGTGCCCTCGTAGATCTGCGTGATCTTCGCGTCGCGCATCATCCGCTCGACCGGGTACTCCTGCATGTACCCGTAGCCGCCGAGGATCTGGACGGCATCGGTCGTGACCTCCATCGCGACGTCCGAGCAGTAGAGCTTCGCCATCGCGCTGATCTTCGTCAGCTCCGAGCCGTCGATGCCTTCGTCGATCATCTGACCGCACTTGTAGAGCAAGAGACGCGCGGCCTCGCAGCGCGTCTCCATGTCGGCGAGCTGGGCCGAGATCAGCTGGTGCTGCGCGATCGGCTTGCCCATCGTCTCGCGCTCCTTCGCGTAGTCGAGCGCGTAGTCGGTCGCGCCCTGCGCCAGGCCGAGCCCCTGCGCACCAATGCCCGGCCGTGAGCGGTCGAGGATCCGCATCGCGATCTTGAACCCCTCGCCCTCCTCGCCGAGCAGGTTGTCCGCCGGGATCCGCATGTCGTTGAAGAAGATCTCGCCGGTCGTCGAGCCCTTGATCCCCATCTTCGGCTCGATCCGCCCGACCTCGAACCCCGGTGAGTCCGCCTCGACGACGAAGGCGGAGATCCCGTCGTGGCCCAGCGTCGGGTCGGTCTTGGCGAACACCGTGTACAGGCCGGCGACGCCGGCGTTCGTGATGAAGCGCTTCGAGCCGTTGATGACGTACTCGTCGCCGTCGCGGCGGGCCTCCGAGCGCATCGCGGCCGAGTCGGAGCCGGAGCCGGGCTCGGTCAGCGCGTACGCGGTGAGCCACTCGCCCGAGGCCAGGAGCGGCAGGTAGCGCTCCTTCTGCTCGTCGGTCCCCGCGAGCTTGAGCCCCAGCGAGCCGAGCTCCTGGACGGCGAGGATGAGACCGCTCGTCGCGCAGACCTTCGAGACCTCCTCGATCGCCACGAGCGTCATCAGCGCCGATGCGCCGAGCCCGCCGTACTCGTCGTCGTACATGACGCCGAAGATCCCATGCTCGCGGTAGAGCTCGACGATGTCCCAGGGGAACTCCGCCGTCTTGTCGATCTCGGCGGCGCGCGGCGCGATCCGCTCGCGCGCGAGCTCGCGGATCAGGTCGCGGATTTCTCGCTGCTCGTCGGTCAGGGGATCGGTCGGCACCGGCGCAATCCTAGTGTGACCCTGTTACGGTCCCGCCCGTGCTGAAGCGGATCTCGCTCCTCGCCGCCGTCTTCACGCTCGTTGCGACCTCGCTCGCGTTCTCGGGCGGCAACCGGACCTACAGCTGGCAGCTGACCCCAACCGGCTCAACGGCGAGTCTGCGCGGCTTGTCGGCGGTCAGCGAGCGCGTCGCCTGGGCGAGCGGGAGTCTGGGCACCGTCCTGCGGACGACGAACAAGGGTGCGACGTGGCAGTCGGTTGGCCCGCCGGGCACCGAGGCACTTCAGTTCCGTGACATCGAGGCCTTCGACGCGAACACGGCGGTCATCATGTCGATCGGAGACACGCCGGACGCGTTCCGGATCTACCGGACGACGGACGGCGGACAGACTTGGACGCTGACGTTCCAGAACACCGAGCCGACGGCGTTCTACGACTGCATGGCGTTCTTCGACAACTATCGAGGGCTCGCCATGTCCGATCCGATCGGCGGCGAGTTCCGGATCATCGCCACGAGTGACGGCGGCCGGAGCTGGCAAATCGTCGACGCGGACATGCCGCCGGCCTTGCCGAACGAGTTCGGCTTCGCCGCGAGCGGGCAGTGCCTCACGACGGCAGGCGGAGAGGATGCATGGTTCGGTACCGGGGGATCTACGGTCGCGCGAGTCTTCCACTCGAGCGACCGCGGCCAGACCTGGACGGTGAGCTCAACGCCGATGTTGAGCGGGCCGACGGCGGGCATCAACGCGCTGGCGTTCCGCGACACCGAGCACGGGCTCGCTGTGGGCGGTGACTTCGCGGCGCCGACCGTGGCCCCGCGCTCGCTCGCGCTCAGCGACGACGGTGGGGACAGCTGGGAGCTCGTCGCCGACGCGCCGAACCAGTACCGCTCAGGCGCGACGTGGGTGACCGGAACGGACGCGATCGTCGTCGGGCTGACCGGCAGCGACGTGAGCTTCGACCAGGGCCGGACTTGGCAGCCATTCGACTCCGGCAGCTTCCATACGGTCGACTGTGCCGGGGGCTACGCCTGCTGGGCATCAGGCGCGAATGGCCGCGTCGCCTTCCTCGTCAGAGAGCGCTGATCAGCGCGCGCAGCTCGTCCCCCGGACACGCGGTGGCGACGAAGTCCGAGTGCGGCCGTAACTGCCGCGCGCGGGGATAGCGCCGCCGGTACTCGGCGATTAGCTGCTCGAGCACGAGCCGCGCCTCGGGCGTGACGTCCGCCCGGCCCGCGGAGTCGTCGCCGAGGAAGCAGACGGCGAAGTAGTGGTCGTTCGCGTCGTTCGTCCCGTTCGCGGCCGAGCGGGCGCCGAACCCGCGCCCGACGAATACGTAGCCATGCCTGCAAAAGACATGGTTGTAAGCGATATCCAGCCAGCCCCTCGTCTCCATGTGGAACCGCTGCATGGCGCGCACCCGCCCCGCGCAGTTTCGGTGGAGCCGCTGCTCGTCGGCGTTCATTCCCGAGTAGTGGACGGCGACGCCGCGCGCCTCGGCCGGCTGGATCCGCGGCCGTCCCTTCGCCGGCGCCGCGCCCCACGCAGGCCGGCGGACGAATCTCAGCGGAGGTCGTCGGGGAGGCGGCGCCGTCTCAGATCCTCGGTCGTGGGGCCCTGGATCGCCGCGCCCTCGCCGGTGTAGCGCGATCCGTGGCAGGGGCAGTCCCAGCTTCGCTCCGCCGGGTTCCACTCGACGACGCAGTACAGGTGGCGGCAAACCGGTGAGAGCCCGTGGAGTCGCCGCTCGTCGTCCCGATAGACGGCGGTCTTCCTGCCTCGGACGCGCACGAGCGCTCCCTCGCCCGGCTCGAGCTCCTCGACCCTGACGCGATCGCCACGCGAGAGGTAGCCGCCGAGGAAGCGAAGACCGGCCGACGCGTTCGCCCGCAGGAAGCTCCCGAGCGACGACCTCGGCAGCTGCCGCTTCGAGTCGAACAGATCGGCCCATGGGTTCGCGCGGCCGAGGATCGCATCCGTGAGGATCATCGCCGCCACGGTCCCGTTCGTCATCCCCCACTTGCTGTAGCCGGTGGCCAGGTACAGATGCTTCGACCTCCGCCGGAGCCGGCCGACGTACGGCACGTAGTCGTGGGCCATGTAGTCCTGCGTCGACCAGCGGTGCTCGACCTCGCCCGCGCCCGGCCAATGCTCGCCGAGGAACGCCTCGAGCTGGTCGTAGCGGACTCCCGTGTCGTCCTCCTCGCCCGTCTTGTGGCCGTTCCCGCCCACCTGGAGGAGCACGCGCTCGCCGTCGCGGATCGTCCTGATCGACCTGGTCGGAGTCCCCGAGTTGACGTACATCCCTTCCGGATCCGGAGCGTCGGCGAGCGGCGCGGCGACGGCGTAGCTGCGGTGCGGGTACGTCCTCGTGAAGAAGAGACCGCTGTCGAGGATCGGCAGGTGCGTCGCGAGGACGACGTCGTCCGCGAGCACGACGCGCCGGCCGACCGCGACCTCACAGGGATCCCCGTGCTTGACCCGATCGACCCGGCTCTGCTCGAAGACGTGGCTGCCGTCGCCGGGGATCGTCGCCGCCAGGGCCAGGAGGTAGCGCCGCGGATGGAACTGCGCCTGGTTGTCGAGCCGAAGCGCCGCAGCGACTGCGTACGGGAGGGGCGTCGTGTCGACGAGCCTCGTCCCGAGGCCGGCCTGGCGCTCGACCTCCGCCTCCTGACGGAGCTGCGCAACCTCCTCGTCGGACTCGGCGTAGACGTAGCTCGTCCGGCGCTCGAAGTCGCAGTCGATCCCATTCGCCTCGATCAGCTCCGCGATCCACCCGAGCGCCGCCTCGTTCGCCCGGGCGTAGAGCCGTGCGCCGTCGGCTCCGAAGGCCTTGCGGATCTTGGTGTAGCTGGCACCGTGGCCCGCCGTCACCTTCGCCGTCGTGTAGCCCGTGGCGCCCTCGACGATCCGCTTCGACTCGATCAGGGCGACCGTCTTGCCCGCGCGCTTGAGCAGGATCGCCGCGGTGATCCCGGTGATGCCGCCACCGACGACGGCGACGTCGACGCGGACGCCGTCGGCGACTGCCGGATAATTCGTCTCCGGTGTCGACTCGAGCCAGAAGGACCGCCCGCCGAGACTCACTCCGGCTTGTGGCAGACGACCTCGATGTTGTTTCCGTCGCGGTCCTTCACGTAGGCGGCGTAGTAGGTCGGGTGATAGTGCTCGCGCAAGCCGGGGGCGCCGTTGTCCGTTCCACCGGCAGTGGTCGCGGCCTGGTGGAACGCATCGACCGTCGCACGATCGGCCGCCGAGAACGCGACATGTCCATTGCCGACCGGGTCGCGCCGCACGACCCCGAAGTCCGGCATCTCACGATCGCCGAAGCCGAGGAATTCGCCGACCTCGAACTTCAGCGAGTAGCCGAGCGGCTTCAACGCCTCCGAGTAGAACGCCTTACTTTGCTCGAGATCCGAGACGTAGACGGACGTGTGATCGATCGGCACGGTGGCTCCCCTCGTTAGATTCGCCCAATGATCTTCCACCAAGGCGTCATTCGCACACTCGACCCGTCGCTGCCGACCGCGTCGGCGCTGGCGATTGCCGGCGACCGCGTCGCCGGCGGCGTCGGCACCCACGAGACGGCGCTGCCCGGCCCCGAGCGGGTCGATCTCGGCGGCCGCTGCGTCCTCCCCGGGTTCAACGACGCGCACGTCCACTTCCCGACCTGGGCGGCGGCGCGCCGCGAGGTGAGGCTGGAGGGAACGACGTCCGCCGCGGAGGTCGTCGCCCAGGTGCGCGAGCGCCTGGGGTCGGTCCCCGAGGGCGAGTGGCTGCGCGGCCGCGGCTGGCGCAGCGCCGGATGGCCCGAGCAGCCGACGAAGCAAGCGCTCGACGAGGCCACCGGTCAGGTGCCGGTGGCGCTGCTCGCCCAGGACGGGCACTCGCTCTGGCTCAACTCGGCGGGCCTCCAGCGGGCCAACGGTCAGCTCGAGGTCCCGGGGGGCGTCGTCGAGGTGGACGAACGCGGCGAGCCGACGGGGATCCTGCGCGAGGAGTCCTGCTGGCAGTTCCGGGACCGCTACCTCGAGACGTCCGAGGATGAGTACGTCTCGGCGATGCGCGAGGGGTTGCGTGTTGCAGCCTCGCGCGGCGTCACCGCCGTCCACGACAAGGACGGCTGGATCGGCGCGCTGCGCTTCTGGCAGCAGCTGGACGATCTGACGCTGCGCGTCTGGCAGTCGTTCCCGGCCGAACAGCTCGACCGACTCGCCGAGCTTGGGCTGCGCAGCGGCTTCGGCAGCCCGATGCTCCGCGTGGGCTACCTGAAGGCGTTCATGGATGGGACGCTTGGCTCACAGACCGCCCGCATGCTGGACGGCACGGGCGTCGAGATCACGAGCCGCGCCGAGCTCGCGGAGATCGTCCGGCGGAGCGCCGAGGCCGGGTGGCCCGTCGCCGTCCACGCGATCGGCGACCTCGCCAACCGCGAAGCGCTCGAAGCGTTCGAGGAAACCCAGGAGGCCTGGGCGCCGCTCGGCCTCCGGCAGCGGATCGAGCATGCGCAGTTGCTCTCGCCCGAGGACGTCGGCCGCTTCGCGCAGATCGGCGTCGCAGCGTCCGTCCAGTTCAGCCACGCCACGTCCGACCGCGACGTCGCGGATCGGTTCTGGGCCGGGAAGACGGACGGGGCGTACGCCTACCGCTCGCTGCTGGACTCCGGTGCCGTCGTCGCGAACGGCTCCGACGCGCCGGTCGAGGAGCTCGATCCGCTCGCGGGGCTCGTCGCCGGCGTCCTGCGGACCCAGGACGATCGTCCCGCGTGGCACCCCGAGCAGGCGCTCGGGATCGAAGCGGCGCTGACGGCGACCTGCGTCACCCCGGCCTGGCTCGCCTACGAGGAGCACAGCCGCGGCAAGCTCGTCCCCGGCTACCTCGCCGACCTGGTCGTCCTCGACCGCGACCCGGTCGCCGTTCCACCCGAGGAGCTGCCGGAGGTCCAGGTCGTGGCGACGATGGTTGGCGGCCGCTGGACCTACAACCCGCCGCCCTGGGACTGACAATGTGTGAGGAGGAGGCGGGTGAACCGCCCCCTCCTCCTGTCTTGGGTTACCTCAGCTCCGGATGGTGAGGTCTGCGCTCAGGCTGTCGACCTGGACCTGATACGAGCCGGGCTCGACCCTGGGTCTCCCGTCGCCGTCGATGTCGCCCTGCGTCACCGCCAGGACGGAGGCGGGGAACGACACCTGCACGACGCGCGACTCTCCGGCGTCGAGGTCCACACGGGTGAAGCCCACCAGCCGCCTGGGCGGCACGACGATGTCGCTGACCGGCTGGCGAACGTACACAGGAACGACCTCCGTACCTGCGCGGCTGCCCGTGTTGGCCACCGTAAAGGTGGCGGTAGCGGTGCCTCTCCGCGAGACGCTGCTCGTCACGGCCAGATTGCTGGTCTGGAACGTCGTGTAGGAGAGCCCGAAGCCGAACGGGTAACGAGCGTTGTAGCCCGAGCCTTGGCCGAAGTTGGTGCCCGGAAGCTGGTCGAAGAACTTGGGCTCGTCTCCCGCCGTCGACGGGCCGCCCGTGTCGAAGTCCCCGGCGTTCCGATCGGCGGCCGAGGGCCACGTCACCGGCAGGTGTCCGCTCGGGTTCACCTCGCCGAAGAGGACGTCGGCCACCGCCGCGCCACCCTCCGTGCCCGGCAGATAGGCCATGAGCAGGGCGCTCGCGTTCTCGGCCGGGCCAAGGCCGAGCGGCCGGCCGGCAATGATCACCACGATCACGCGCTTGCCGGTCCCCTGGAGCGCCGCGATCAGTGACCGCTGGTCGGCGGGGAGCATCGGCGTGGGGTTGTCGCCGAGCCCTTCGGCGTAGGCCCGTTCGCCGACCACTACGACCGCAGCATCAGCGGACTGGGTCGCCGCAACCGCCTGCTGCTCCTCCGCAGGAGTGATCTGCTGCCCGGTTGGCACCGAGACCACGTTGGGCGCAAGGGCCTGGATCCCCTCGAGGACCGTGATCGTCGGCGGGATCTGGTCGGGCGGCCCCATGCAGCAGACGTGGTTGCCGGCGTCGAAGACGCCCTGCCAGCTCACGCTCCAGCCGCCGAGCTGGTTCGGGACCGAATTCGCGCTCGGTCCGGTGACGACGAGGTCGGCACTCGTGGAGAGCGGCAGGGTCGGGGGCGTGCCCTGGTTGCGAAGCAGCGTGATCGACTCCTCCGCGGCCTTGCGGGCGAGATCGCGGTTGGCCCTAATAGCCGCGTCAGCCTCGGCGGGGTCGACGAAGGGGTCGTCGAAGAGCCCGAGCCGAAACTTGAGGGTCAGGATCCTGCGCACCGACTGGTCGATCCGCTTCATCGACACACGTCCTGTTTGCACGTTCTGGATCAAGCCGTTGTTCCAGCCGACGTAGTCGAACGGCGTCATGCTGATGTCGATTCCGGCGTTGACTGCCTGGGCGATCGCGTCCGGGAAGTCGGCGGCGATGCGGTAGGCGTTCTGAAGCGCGGGCACGTCGCCGAAGTCGCTGATCACGACGCCCTCGAAGTCGAGCCGATCGCGCAGCTGCTCGGTGAGCAGGTAGTGCGACGCGGTGGCGGGGACGTTGTTGATCGACCCGGAGTTGACCATCACCGTCGCGGCGCCCGCGTCGATTCCACCCGTATACGGGGGAATCAGGATGTCCTGCAGATAGCGAATCGGCAGCTGCGCTTCGACCCGGTCGTGCCCGTTAATCGACTGGGAGTAGCCGGCGAAGTGCTTCACGGTCGCCGCGACCTGGGGCGAGTCGAAGTCCCCGCCCTGCATTCCGCGCGTGTTTGCGGCGCCGAGCGCGGAGGCGAGCACCGGCTGCTCGGCCCAGGTCTCGTAGTAGCGGCCCCACCGGTTGTCGCGGGCAAGATCCTGAACCGGCGCGAAATTCCAGTTCCCGCCGGTTGCGAGTAGCTGCTCGCGAGTGGCGGCGCCGGCAGCCTCGGCCAGCTCGGTGTCCCAGGTCGCCCCGATTCCGATCGAGTGCGGGAAGAGCGTAGCCTCGAACGGGTGGCCGAAGCCGTGCACGGCGTCGACGCCGTAGATGATCGGGATGTGCAGCCTGGAGTTCTCGATCGCGTAGCGCTGGATCGTGTTGTACTGCTCGGCCCAGCCTCTCCCGGTGTTGTCCACCGGGTTGTCCGTGCCGCCCGACAGGATCGAGCCCGTGTGGTACTCGATCAGGACGCGCTGAAGACAGGGGATCTGCAGGGGGTCGTTGTTCCCGCCGGCGTTGTTGCAGTCACCGTTTGCGGGTGGACTGGTATCGCGCAGCTCTCCGACCACGATCTGGTCCATCTGGCCGACCTTCTCCGCGAGGGTCATCCGGCGGAGCAGGTCGTCGACGCGATCCTTGATCGACGCGCGCGCGTCGAGATAACGTGGCTGGCCGGCGCCCGGCGCGGACGCGGCCGTCACTCCTAGCCCCGTCCCCGTGAGCGCGACGATCATCACGCCGAGAACGGCGAGTGTGCGTCTCATCGGTCCTCCTCCTTCTGTCGCTTGCGACTTCCGACAGGGAGAACACACCTGCAATCGAGGTAGATCCGGCCGCGCCTCGGGCTGGTTCCCGGGCGGGCCACCGCAGCAACGGTCCCACGTCTCGAGGCGGTCTCAGGACGTTCCCCCTCGTTGCTAGCTACGGAGGCCTACCAGCCGCTGACGGCGACGTCAACGGGGCAGATCGCCAAACGCCTTGAACAGCTGCGTTGCCGCTTCCACAGCCAGCGGGATGTGGTCTGCCCGCAGGCGCTCGTTCGGCGAGTGGATGTTCCCTTCCGGCAGATCGAAGCCGGTGAGCACAGTCGGGATGCCGCGGGCCGCCAGCGCCGGAACGATCGGTAGCGATCCCCCGACGCGGATTAGGAGCGGTCGCGTGCCGACGACGCGCTCGACCGCGTCCTGGGCAACCCGGATCGCCGGGGCGTCGGGCGGAACGAGGCCGGGAGCGGTCGAGGACCAGCGCTCGATCTCGACCGTCGCTCCAGCCGGAGCCGCCTTCTGGAGCATCCGCTCGAAGACGGGCGCGATCGCATCGGGACTCTGCCCGGGCGCCAGCCGGATCGAGACGTTCGCCTCGGCGCAGACCGGCAGGACGGTCTTCTGGAGAGCTGGCTCTCCACCGGCGATTCCGTTGACGGTGACGGCCGGCTCCGCCCACGTCCGGAGGTAGAACTCCTCGGCGGCGTCACCGTCGGCGGGCCGCGCTCCGCCCTCGGCGAGCATCTGCGCGCCCGGATCGAGCTCCTTCCACGCGGCGAGCTCCTCGGCCGACGGCGGAGCGATGCCGGCGCGAAGCGGCTCCGGTACCCGGCCGTTCTCGTCCGGGAGCACGCCCTGCAGCGTCTGAAACAGCGCCTCGGTCGCACTCAGCGCGGCACCGCCGAACACGCCCGAGTGGAGATCGCGCTCCCCGGTTCGCACGCGGACGTGGAAGTAGTTGAGCCCGCGGGTCGCCGTGTGGAACACCGGCGCGCCCGGTCGCAGCATGGCGCTGTCGAAGACAACCGCAACATCGGCGCCACGCTCATCGCGGGCGATGAAGTCGACGACCTGGTGACCGCCGGTCTCCTCCTCCCCGTCGCAGACGACTCGCACGTTGACGGGGAGCTCGCCGGCCTCCGCCAGGAGTGCGGCAGCCTTCAGGAGCGCATACAGCTGGCCCTTGTCGTCGGCGGTCCCGCGCCCGTAGAGCCAGCCGTCCCGAATCGTGGGCTCGAACGCCGGACTTTCCCACTCATCCGCCGGCCCGGCCGGCTGGACGTCGAAGTGGCCGTAGACGAGCACGGTGGGCGCGTCGCCGCCGCCCGAAGCCGGCAGTTCGCCGATGACGAGCGGGAAGGTCTCGGTTTCGACCAGCTCGGCCTCGCCGCCGGCGCGGCGAATGAAGTCGCGGACCCACTCGCCCGCCCGCCGCACGTCGTCCGCGCGCTCGGGGTCGGCGCTGATGCTCTCGATGCGGAGGAACTCCGAAAGCTCTTCCAACCAAACAGGGTCCAGCTCAGCCACGCCGCGCGAGTCTATTCAGTCGCCGCGGAGCGGGCTTTGCCCGCTCCGCCGCAGCGCAACCTCGGGCAAGGAAGCTGCACAACGATCCTGGGCCGCGCAGCCGCGAAGCGGCTGCCCGGACTCGATAGGGTCGCCGAAAGTCGCGAGACTTTCGGTGAAGCGAAGCTACGCCACGCGGAGTTTCTGCGAGTCCGCCAGAGCGCGGAGCTTCTTGAGGCTCTGGTTTTCGATCTGCCGGATGCGCTCGCGGGTGACCTGGAACGTGCGGCCGACCTCGTCGAGCGTCCGGGGCTGCTCGCCGTTCAGGCCGTAGCGCAGCTCGAGCACGCGCCGCTCGCGCTCCGAGAGCGTGCCGAGGATCTTCATCAGGGTCTCGTTGCGGAGGACGTTCTCGGCCAGCTCGTCGGGCAGCGGCGCCAGGTCGTCGGTGATGAAGTGCCCGAACTCGGATTCCTCGTCGTCGCCGACCGGCTTCTCCAGCGACACCGGCGTCTGGGCGCTGCGGCGGATCTGGTCGACCTCTTCGATCGTCAGGTCGAGCTCCCGCGCGATCTCGTTCGAGCTCGGCTCGCGGCCGCGCTCGGCTCGGAGCTTGCGCTCGGTCCGCACGATCTTGTTCAGCTTCTCGACCACGTGAACGGGCATGCGGATCGTCCGCGCCTTGTCCGCGAGGGCCCGCGCGACCGCCTGGCGGATCCACCACGTGGCGTAGGTCGAGAACTTGAACCCCTTGCGGTGGTCGAACTTCTCCGCCGCCCGCACGAGGCCGATCGTCCCCTCCTGGATCAGGTCGAGGAACGGAAGGCCCTGGTTCCGGTAGCGCTTCGCGATCGAGACGACGAGGCGCAGGTTCGCCGCCACCATGTCCTGCTTCGCCTGGTGGTCGCCGCGCTCGATCCGCTTCGCGAGCTCGATCTCCTGCGCGGCCGTCAGCAGCTCGACCTTGCCAATGTCCTTCAGGAACAGCTGGAGCGCCTCGGTCGAGACCTCCCGCTCGTTCTGCTCGGGCTCGTCGTCGTCACCACCGGCGTCGACGACGTCGATCTGGAGCTCCTCCAATCGCCCGTAGAGCTCTTCCTGCTGCGCCGCGCTGAGCTCGAGCTCGTCGAGCGCCGCGGACAGCTCGTCCGAGGTCAGCCGCCCGGACTCCTGCGCGTTCGCGATCAGGACTTCGAGCGCGCCCTCGGGGGTGCTTTCTCGACCGTCTGCTCCCTCTCGCTGCACCAGGTGGCCCCTTTCGCTCCCCCAGTCCCGGCTACGGCGTTCCGATTCTGGTCGTGGTTGACGAGTTTTCCATGAGTGTGTCTCTGTCGCCATAGGCCGACCGGCCCATTTTTCGGTTCATCGGTCCTATCGTTTACTCCGGTTTCCGTACATCTTCTAGACGGGCTAGAAGGCGATTCGCTTCCCTGGAGAGTGGAGATTGCCCCAGATTCGCGGCCAGGCGCAACTGACGGCGAGCCTCGTCGAGCTGGCTCAGCCAGAGGAGCAGCACGCCGAGATGGAACCTGACCGTGGCTGCTTTCGGGTACCGGCGGGTCAGCGGGCCGAGGCGCGAGAATGCCTCTGCCGGCCGAGCCTTGTCGAAGCGTCCGACGGCATCCGCGACGAGGGTCTCGGGGTTCGTCGGCGCGAGGCGGGCGGCGTCGGCGAACTGCTGCTGCGCCGAGATCGGGCGCTCGAGTCGCTGGAGGGCAACCCCGTAGAGCAGCTTGGCCCGGACGTCGTCGCGCCGCGCGTCTCGGGCCAGCGCCGCCAGCTGCTGGGGCGGTGAGAGCCGGCTGATCGCGGAGTTCGTCCCGAAGCTCGGGACGAACGTCGGCCGTCCGGGCGGGAACGCGCGGAAGACGAGATCGGAGGCCCGAACCGCGTAGACCGTGTCGGGGTCCTGCTGCCGCGTCAGCCGCCAGGCGGCCAGCGCGCCGTCGCTGTCGCCGTCCCAGAAACGGGCAAGCCCGAGATGGAAGAGGACGGCGCCGCTCCGCGGATGTGCGCGCGCCAGCTCCTCCAGCCGGGCGAGACTGCCCTCGGGCCAGCTCGCCAGTGCCCTCCCGACCTCGGCCTGGGGCGAGGTTCGGCCGGCGAGGATCCGGCCGGCGCGCACGTGTTCTCCGCCCCGGTACGCCTGCGCGGCTCGTCGTAGGGCCTGCGCCTCCGGGTCGCTCCGGACGCCGAGATCGACGACGAACGGCGGCACGCCGCGGGGTCGGTCACCGTCACCGCCACGGTCGCCGAGGAGCATCGCCCCGACCGCGACTCCGGCCGCCGCCGCGAAGGCGATCGCGGCCACCGAAGCGAAGCGGAGACGACGTGACACGGCGCCGACTGTAGCGGCGCGCCGCTGGCTATCCTCAGTCGCATGGCTACGCCCGTGGGAATCCGCGAGATCGCGCCCGAGGATGCTCGCGAGCAGCTCGCCGAGCCGGACGCCCCGCTGCTGCTCGACGTCCGGACCGACCGGGAACGCGGCGTTTCCTACATCCCCGGTTCCGTGCACCTGCCGATGGCCGAGGTCGAGGCCCGCATCGGCGAGGTCTCGCCGGATCCGGACCGGCCGATCATCACGTACTGCGCGACCGGGCGGCGCTCGCTCGACATTCTCCCGACGCTGGCCGCGCTCGGCTACGAGAACGGCGCCTCGATGACCGGGGGCATCGTCGCGTGGCAGGCACTCGGGTACCCGACCGAGTCGCCAAGCGCGCTCGACGAGGAGAAGCTCGCGCGGTACAGCCGGCATCTCCTGATTCCCGAGGTCGGGATCGCGGGACAGCAGCGGCTGCTGGAGACGAGCATCCTGCTGATCGGCGCCGGCGGGCTCGGCTCCCCGGCGGCGCTCTACCTGGCCGCGGCCGGCGTGGGACGGCTCGGGATCGTCGACGACGACCGGGTCGACGCCTCCAACCTCCAGCGGCAGGTGCTGCACTCGACCGAGGAGCTCGGCGAGAGCAAGGCGGAGTCTGCTCGGCGCTCCATCGAGGAGCTCAACCCCGACGTCGAGGTCGTCACCTACGAGGAACGGATGAGCTCGGAGAACATCGACCGGATCCTCGGCGAAGGCTGGGAGCTCGTCGTCGACGGCGCCGACAACTTCCCGACCCGCTACCTCCTGAACGACGCCTCGGTCTGGCACGAGATCCCGGTCGTCCACGGCTCGATCTACCGCTTCGACGGCCAGGCCACGGTCTTCAAGCCCTTCGAGGGCCCGTGCTACCGCTGCCTCTTCCCCCAGCCGCCGCCGCCCGAGCTGGCGCCGAGCTGCGCGGAGGGCGGGGTGCTCGGGGTGCTTCCGGGGATCATCGGCTCGCTCCAGGCGAACGAGGCGCTCAAGCTCGCGCTCGGGATCGGCGAGCCGCTGATCGGCCGGCTCCTCCTCTTCGACGCGCTCACGACCTCGTTCAGCGAGGTCACCGTCCGCCGCGACCCACAGTGCCCGGTCTGCGGCGACAACCCGACGATCACGGACTACATCGACTACGCCGACTTCTGCGGCGTCCCCGGCCCTGAGGCTCCCCGGCCGGCGACGGCTCCCGCCGGGCGAAGCCCGGCTCCGCCGACGCCTGACGCCGCTGGACGGCGCGAGGCTCTCCAGGGCCGTGTTGGTAACACTGTCCCTTCCGGCCTCGCACCACCAGCGACGCCCCGGGAAACCTCAGAATGACGACGGTGCGAATCCCGCCGACGCTGCGGGAGCAAACCGAAGGGCAGGCGATGCTGGAGGCGAGCGGCGAGACCGTTCGCGAGGTGCTCGACGACGTCGCCGGCCGCTTCCCGGCCCTGCGCGACCGGATCTACGCGAACGGCGACCTGGCGGGCTTCGTCAACGTCTACGCCGACGGCGAGGACGTGCGGACGAGGGACGGCCTCGAGACCACGGTGACGGACGGGTCGACCGTGATCTTGCTACCGGCGATGGCCGGTGGTCGCTGAGAGCATCCTCGCGCTCATCGGGCGGACGCCGCTCGTCGAGCTCCGGCGACTCTCGCCGAAGCCCTCGGTCCGCCTCTACGCGAAGCTCGAGGGGCAGAACCCGACGGGGTCGATCAAGGACCGCGTCGCGCTGGCGATGATCGAGGCGGCGGAGGAGTCGGGCGAGCTCGAGCCCGGTCGTACGCTCCTCGAGCCGACGAGCGGGAATACCGGCATCTCCCTGGCGATGGTCGCGCGCGTGAAGGGTTACTCGCTGACCTGCGTCATGCCCGAGAACGCGACCGAGGAGCGGAAGCGCCTGCTCAAGCTGATGGGCGCCCAGATCGTGCTCTCCCCGGCCAACGAGGGCACGAACGGCTCCGTCCAGGCGGCACTCGAGCTCGCGGCCCGGGACTCGCGCTACTTCATGCCGTTCCAGTACGCGAACGACGCCAACCCGCGCGCGCACTTCGCGGGGACGGGGACCGAGATCGTCGAGGAGCTCGACCGCGTCGACGTCTTCGTCGCCGGTCTCGGGACCGGCGGCACCCTGATGGGCGCAGGCGCGCGCGTCCGCGAAGCGTTCCCCGAGGCCGTCATCGCTGCCGCCGAGCCGCTCCCGGGTGACCCGGTGATCGGCCTGCGCTCGCTCGAGGACGGCTACGTGCCGCCGATCCTCGACGTCTCGAAGCTCGACCGGAAGCTCCTGGTGACGAACGCCGACTCGGTCGGCGGCGTCCGGGCTCTGCTCGACCAGGAGGCGATCTTCGCCGGGATCTCGTCCGGCGCAGTCGTGCACGTTGCGAGGGAGCTCGGGGCGGAGCTCGACGAAGGCGTCGTCGTCTGCGTGCTCGCCGACGGAGGCTGGAAGTACCTCTCGGCGTCGTTCTGGGCCGCCGACGACCTCGAGGCGGCGATGGAGACGTCGATCTGGTGGTAGTGCCGGACGAGATCCGGCAGCGCCTCGTCGCGCACGCGCAGGAGGAGGCGCCGAACGAGGCGTGCGGCCTCGTCGCCTTCCGCAACGGCGTCGCCGAGCGCTACCTTCCCGGCGAGAACATGCTCGCGAGCCCGTACCGCTTCGAGCTGCGTCCGCGCGATCCCGCCGACTTCTTCCTCGAGGACGAGGGCTACGAGCTCGCCGTCTTCCATTCTCATCCCGAAACGGCCCCGCGTCCGTCCCGGACGGACATCGCGAACATCGGGCTCTGGGAGGGGCGGCCGTACCTGATCCTCGGGCTCGCCACCGGTGAGCTGGCCGGCTGGCGCATCCGCGACGGCGGCATCGAGGCGCTCGACCTGGCATGAGCGGGAGCGCAGCCGTCGTCGGCGCCGGCATCTTCGGCGCCTCGCTCGCCTACCGGCTGGCCAGCGACGGCTGGGACGTGACGCTCTACGAGCACCACGAGCCCGGCCATCTGCGGGCGGCGTCGGGCGGCGAGTCGAGGCTGATCCGCTACGCACACGGCGACGGCGAGTGGTACATGCGCTCGGCGTGGCGGGCGCGGGAGCTCTGGCGCGAGCTCGAGGCGGAGACCGGCCGCGAGCTGCTGGTCGAGTCTGGGGTCGCGTGGTTCGCGCGCTCCGAGGACGGCTGGGAGGCGGAGAGCGAGCGCCTGCTGCGCGCGGACGGGATCCCCGTCGAGCGCCTCGCACCGGACGCGGGCCGCGAGCTCTTCCCGTCCTTCGACCCCGGCGACCTCGAGTTCATCCTCTGGGAGCCGGAGGCCGGCGTCCTGCGTGCGCGGGAGGCGACGATCGCCACCGCGGAGGCGGCGGAGCGTGCCGGAGTCCGCCTCGTCCAGCGCGAGGTCGCGCCCGGCGAGGTCGAGGCCGACGTCGTCGTCTGGGCCTGCGGAGCGTGGCTGCCCGGGCTCTTCGAGCTGCCGATCCGCGTCACGAAGCAGGACGTCCTGTTCTTCGCGGCCGAGGGCTGGACGACCCCCGGCGTCCCTGCCTGGGTCGACTACGACCGGGCGATCTACGGCCTCGGCGACCTCGACGGCACCGGAGTCAAGGTGGCGCCGGATGCGGAGGGGCCTGCGTTCGACCCCGAGCGCGGGGAGCGGGAGGCGTCGCCGGAGACCGAGTCGCGCGCCCGGGAGTACGTGGCGACGAGGTTCCCGGCGCTGCGCGACGCACCGCTCGCGGGCTTCACGGTCTGCCAGTACGCGCTGACGCCCGACACGAACTTCGTGCTCGCGCGGCACGGGGAGCAGTGGATCCTCGGCGGCGGCTCCGGCCACGGCTTCAAGCACGGGCCGGCGCTCGCGGAGTACGCGGCGAGGGTGGTGACCGGCGAGGAGGAGCCGCTCGAGCAGCTCGGGCTCGGCCCGCGAACGGGCGGGCCGAGCCTCCGAACCGCAGGGACTACGTAACCCGGAAGGTTCCCTTCATCCCGATCGAGCGGTGCGGCGTGCAGTAGTACGTGTAGGTGCCGCGCCTCAGCCTCAGGGTCGCCGTCTTCGTGCCTTGGAAGCCGAGGCCCGTGATCACCCGGTTCCTCACGCCGGGGCCGGTGAGGACGAAGTTGTGGTTCGCGGATCGGTCGCTGACCGTGATCGTGTACTGCCCGGCCGTGAGCCTTGTCACCTTCTTGCCCGCCTTCTTAAGCGTGATCGTAAGCCCCGGTCCGGTCGTTCCGGACACTCTCGTCGCGCTCAGGACCGCGAAGGCGGTCGCCGGGAGGAGAAGTGCCAGGACTGTGAGCAGTGGAAGAACGCGTCGCATCGCATCAGCTCCTTTGCTTGCTGGGAGACACTTGAGTCTTACGGATGGAGCTACCGACCGGATGGGCCGAGATCGACGGAGCGCTCGAACGGGAGTTCGCGTTCGCTGACTTCGCCGACGCGCTCGCGTTCGTGAACCGCGTCGGCGCCGCCGCCGAGGAAGCGGATCACCATCCCGACGTCGAGATCCACTGGAACCGCGTGAAGCTGCGCTGGTGGACGCACGTCACCGGGACGATCACCGAGCGTGACCGGGAGCTGGCCGCGCGGACGAACGAGCTGGTCGCGGGCTAGGGCTGTTCGCGAGGCACGAGGAGGTCGCAGAGAAGGCGCATCATGGCGAGGGCGGTTTCCGGCCGCTCGCGCAGGATCGCCTCGAACGCCGCCTTGTGAAGCTCGAGGACTCGGACGTCGGTCGCCGTCACCAGCGAAGCGACCCGCGGCCGACTCGAGATGACCGCCATCTCTCCGATCACCTCGCCGGGCCCGCGGATCGCGAGCTCCTCGTCACGGGGGCCGACGACGCGGACCTGGCCCTCCACGAGGATGTACGTCGTGTCGCCGGGCTCGCCGCGCTCGGCGATGACCTCGTCGGCGGAGAAGACGTGCTCTTCCGCGGCCGCCGCGATCGGCTGGAGGTCCTGCGGTGGCAGCTCCGCGAAGAGCGGGACTCTACGCAGGAAGATGACCCGCTCGACGAGCGGCACCGTGGGAAGCGTGTGCGTCATCGGCTCTCCTTTGAGTGCGTTGCTTGCGAGTTCCGCGCAGGCTCGAATCCATTCGTCCGGGTCGTCGAGCAGCGCTCGAATAGCGTCGGCGTCGGGCCGGTGATCGCGCTGCGGCTCCCAGAGCGCCAGGAGCGGCCGCACGATCTCCGGCTCGCCGACGGTCTCGATGACCTCGAGAGCGTTCGCCCGCTGCGCTGCATCCGCGACCTGGAGGCTGTCGAGTGCGGCCGAGACGGCAGCGCGGTCGCCCAGCAAGGCCGCCGCCCGCAGCGCGTCGACGGCACGCCGCTCGGCGCGTGCGCCGAGAGAGTCTCTGAGCGTCTCGATGACGGCACCGTCGTGCGGGAGCGCGGTTCGGAGACGGTGGTCCTCGAGCGCGCGGGCGACCGATTGCTCGGCGAAGCGACGAACCTCCTCCCTGGCGCCGTTCAGCGGCAGCGTTTCGAGCGCCTCGGTCGCGGCTTCGGCGACCCGCGGATCGGGATCCGACAGTGCGGCGACGAGCGACTCGACTGCCTCCTCCCCGACCGTTGCCGCGACGGCTTTGGCCGCCTCAGCGCGCACTCTCGGCTCAGGGTCACGGAGCGCGTCGAGGGCCAGAGGCGCCGACTCGGTCCGAGGCGCCCTCGCGATCGCCTGCATCGCCGCCCGGCGTGACTCGGGGTCTGCGCCCTGGGCGAGCGCACGGAGTACGGCCGCTCCGCGTTCCGAGCGGCCGAGCAGTTCCGCCGCGAGCGCGCGGACGGCCAGATCGTGATCCTCGAGGAGACCGACGTCCGGGGATAGGCCGCAGTCGGCCAAGACACGAACGGCCGTGTAACGGACGCCCGGATCGGAATCGAAGGTGCGAGCGTCGGCCGCCGGCGCGACCTGCGGCCCGGCGACGCGGTGGAGCGCAGCCAGCGCCGTCGCACGAACCGCCGGCTCCTCATCGTCGACTGCCCGCAGCAGGCTCGCAGACGACCCGGAGAGCTCCAGGTCGCCGAGCGACTGGGCTGCGAGCCGGCGCACGCCTGGATCGGGATCGTGCAGGAGCTCCTCGAGGACCTGGAGCGCAGTCGAGTCGGCGTGCAGATACACAGGGCGCGGATCGCGGGGCGACCCGAAGATCGTCGGCCGGCCCTCGCGCAGCGCCGAGATCAACGCTCGAGGGTACGCCCGACGCACGCGGTACATCACGACGACGGCGGCGGCTGCTGCGACAACGCCCGCGGCGTAGAGGATGTGCACGTTGTCGAAGTGCTGCGCTGTCAGCGCGACACCACCCGCGGTGATCGTGCCGAGCTGCTTCGGGACGCCGTACAGGAACGCTCGCACTCGATCACGCCGCTCGGCCGGGATCGTGTTGACGAGCGCTTCCCAGGTACTACTCGATCCGCCGCTCACCCACGCCACCTGAGCGAAGCGAAAGAGCGTGAGCGTCGCGAACGTCGCCGCGAACGCGAGGACGCCGAAGGCGGTCAGGTACAGGATCGGCAGGACCAGAATGACCGTCGGAACGCCGAAGCGCCCGAGAAGCCGGCCCGTGACGAGCAGGGACAGCACGAGAGCCGTTCCCATTCCGGCCGCGAAGAACAGGCCGAAGAATCCCGCGAGATCGTCGGCGTCCGGATAGCGCTCGACCGCGGCCTCCGCGAACGGCAGGTACAGCAGGCTGAACATCAGCGCCAGCAGAAGCGCACCCGCGCTCATCCAGCGCAGGAGCTGCGAGCTCTCGACGTCGCGGAAGGCCGAAGCGAGGCCGCCGCCCCGGCGGCGCCCGCGATGTCGCGGGGCGGCGAGCGCGGCTGGAGCGCGTGTGTGGACGAGCAGCCACCCAGATGCCGCAGCGCCGGCGGCCAGCACGGCCCACACCACGAGCAGGTTCTCCGACCCGAGAGCGTTGGCAAGCGGCGCGGTCCCGACCCCACCGAGGATGAGCCCGCACACCCCGCCCGCCCCGATCACGGGAAAGAAGCGCTTCGCCTGCCGCGTGTCGGCGATCAGGCCGGCGAGGCCCCAGACGGCCAGCAGCTGGACGAACTCGGCGACGCTGTAGCCGAGCCACAGCGCGGCGTACACCCACCCAGCACCGGTCTCGATCGCGAGGCGGCCGACGAGCGCGAGGCCGGCGATCGCCGCGAGGACAAGCAGGAACGCGCGTCCGCGGCCGAGCCGGGCAAAGAGCGCCCCGACCGCAAAGGTGGTCGCGAACATCGCGATGCCGACGAGCACGTACAAGACCGGGAGCCGATCGACGCCGTACCGCGCGAAGAAGAGAGCGTCGATCGCGCTCTGCGCGATCATGATCCCCGCGGAGGCGAGGAAGGAGACCGCCATCGCGAGGCCCACGGTTGCCCCCTCGCCGGGATGCAACCCGAGGAGGCCCGTCAAGCGCCTGCGGAGCGCGGTCACGCGCGCCAACCTACTGTCACGAGTAGCCTCCCGCCATGAGCGACGCCACGTTCGTCTTCGCGGACATCGCGGGTTTCACCGCGCTGACCGAGGCACACGGCGACGAGCAGGCGGTGGCCCTCGTCGAGGAGTTCACCGAGCTCGCGTGCAAGGACCTACCGGCCGTCAACGGCGAGCACGTCAAGACGATCGGCGACGCCCTGATGCTGCGCATCCCCGACCCGGGGGATGCGATCCTCCTGGGGCTCCAGGTCTCCCAACAGATGCTGAAGCACGGCGAGGCGCCGGTCCGGGTCGGACTGCACTACGGGCCCGCAGTCGAGCGAAACGGCGACTACTTCGGCGCAGCGGTCAACCTCGCGGCGCGCGTCTCCGGAGTCGCTGCGGGTGGAGAGGTGCTCGTTTCCGGGCACACCGCCGCGCTCGTCCCCGATCTCGAGGGCGTGATCTACGAGTCGAGGGGGCGGCACGAGCTGCGCAATGTCAGCGAGCCCGTGGAGCTGTTCGCGGCCCTTCCCCTCAACGTGACGTCCGAGCGACTGCCGATCGACCCCGTGTGCCGGATGGCGGTCGATCCGGAGCGCGCGCCGGGCCGCCTCCTGCACGACGGAACCGCGTACTTCTTCTGCTCCCTCGCCTGCGCAGGCCAGTTCGCCGCGCATCCCGAGCGGTTCTCCGGTTGAGTCGCTGCGCCTAGGCCGGCGTCGCCGGAGGCGGCGGCTGGGACGGGCCGGCGGGCTCCGTCGGCGCGGGAGGCTCGGTCGGGGCTGGAGCCTCGGCCGCGGCCGGCGCCTCCTTCGCGTCTCGCAGCCGGTAGTAGAGCACCGTCCAGGCCACGGCGATGAACGGCGTCACCAGCGTCCCGGCGACGATCTCCGAGAGGAACCCCTGGAGCCAGTCCGCGAACGGGCTCAGCACGAGGCCGAGCACGATCCTGAAGGCGATGAAGAGCAGGATCGTGAGCACGATCACGCCGAAGACGCCCCAGCCGTGGCCGCGAACCAGCTCGCGGCTGCGGCTGAACGACTCGCCCGCGCGACGCTGCTCGAGGACGATCACGGGGACGATCAGGATCCACCAGGTCAGGAGCAGGAGCCCGGGGACGATCAGCAGCAGCAGTCCGAGGGCGATCCCGAGCCCGGCGAGGATGCCGGCGACGATGATCGCCGGCAGCTGCGGCCGCACGTGCTCGAACGTCTCCCCGAGCGAGAGATCGGCCCGGCCGTCGCGGACATCGTCAACGGCCTTGACCAGCGCGCCCTGCACCCAGAAGGTCGCGACGAGCGAGATGATCGCCGCGAGGATCGCGCCGAACCACGTGAGCAGGCCGACGAGCACGAGGGCGGCGAGGGCCACGGCGACGTAGACGACGAACGCGATCGTCAGCAGGTGGCGCCAGTGGCGCTTGTAGAGATCCCAGGCCTCGCTGAGGACGCCGGCAGTCGGGCTCACCGGGCGACCCTAACCGCTGGCTACGGAGGCGGCGTCGAGGATCGCGCCGACGATCTCGTCGAGCTGCTCGTCCTTCGACATGCAGGCAACGGCCCCGGCCTCCTGCATCGCCTCCATCTCGCGCGGGTTGGCCGAAGCGGTCAAGCAGAGGACGGCGACCTCGGGGCAGGCCTGGCGCAGCGCCGTCGTGGCCTCGACCCCGTCGAGCCCCGGCAGCCGGTAATCGATCACGACGACGTCCGGCTCGTGCTCGCGGCAGAGCGAGACGATGTCGTTCGCGTGCTCGACGGACGCGACGACCTGAACGTCGGGCCGGAGCTCGAGCAGCAGCTCGAGCGCCTCGCGGAAGACCTTGTTGTCCTCGACGAGCGCGACCCGGACTGGGCCTAGAGTGCCTTCTGGACCTTCCCGGCCTTGAGACACCGGGTGCAGACGTAGGCCCGCGTCGGCTTGCCCTTGAGCAGGACGCGCACCCGCTGGAGGTTCGGGTCGAAGCGCCGCTTGGTCGCCACCATCGAATGGCTCCGGTTGTGACCGAAGCTCGGCTTCTTTCCGCAGACGGCGCAGACTCTCGACATGGGCGCGCCAGTCTAGCGACTACTTCGCGGCCGTCCGAACCTGCTGGAAGACGTCCGCCATCTCCAGCGCGCTGCGGACGGCGTCGGCGGCGCGGTCGATTCGCGCTTCCGCCTGCTCGAGCGTCTCCGTGGTCAGGACGCCGAACGACACCGGCACGCCGGTCTCGATCCCGGCGAGCTGCAGCCCACTCGCCGCCTCTCCGGCGACGTACTCGAAGTGAGGCGTCTCGCCCCGGATCACGCAGCCGAGCGCGACGATGCACGCGTACTTGCGCGTCTTGGCCAGGGCCATCGCCGCGAGCGGCAGCTCGAAGGCACCCGGAACCGGCACGACCGTGATCGCCTCGCGCACGACGCCGGACCGTTCGAGCTCTTCGAGCGCCGTCTGCAGCAGGCGGCTCGTGACGTCGCCGTTGAACTTCGAGACGACGACTGCAACGGCGCGGCGGTCTCCCGACGGCGTCCCGGTGACGGTGGCGTACCCCTCGGGGACCTCGAACTCGCCGGGTGCGTGCTCTTCGACCTCCGGCTGCGGCTGCCGCCCGTCCTCAGACATCTCCGCCTCCGCCGCAGGAACCTCGCTCACGGGCGCTCCGGGGAGAACCGCAGGTCCTGGTGGTGCAGCCGGTGGCCGAGCTTGTCGCGCTTCGTCTCCAGGTACCGGCGGTTCTCGGCAGTCGGCGACGTCTCGATCGGAACCTGCTCGACCACCGTGAGCCCGAACCCCTCGAGCCCGGTGATCTTCTTCGGGTTGTTCGTGAGGATCCGAATCGTCGTCAGCCCGAGCTCGGCGAGGATCTGGTTGCCGATCCCCCAGTCGCGCGCATCGGCGGGGAACCCAAGCTCGATGTTCGCCTCGACCGTGTCGAGCCCGGCCTCCTGGAGCTCGTAGGCCTTCAGCTTGCTCAGCAGGCCGATCCCGCGCCCCTCCTGGGCCATGTAGAGGAGCACCCCGCGCTCCTCGCCGCCGATCCGGGCGAGCGCCTGCTCGAGCTGTTCGCCGCAGTCGCAGCGGAGTGAATGGAAGACATCGCCGGTCAGGCATTCAGAGTGCACGCGGACCAGGACGTTCTCGGCGCCATCGACCGTGCCCTTGACCAGGGCGACGTGCGTCTTGCCGGTCAGCTTCTCGCGAAAGGCGGTCGCCGTGAAGTCGCCGTAGGCGGTCGGCAGCCGGACCGAGACCGTGCGCTCGACGAGCTTCTCGGTGCGCCGCCGGTACTCGATCAGGTCGGCGACGGTGATCATCTCGATCTCGTGCCGCTCGCAGAACTCAGCGAGATCGGGCACCCGCGCCATCGTCCCGTCCTCGTTCATGACCTCGCAGACGACGCCGGCGGGGATGAGTCCCGCGAGCCGTGCGAGGTCGACGGCCGCCTCGGTCTGCCCGGTGCGCTCGAGCACCCCGCCGGCCCGCGCCCGGAGCGGGAAGACATGGCCTGGCTGGACGAGGTCGGACGGCCCGCGGCTGGGGTCGATCGCGGTTTGGATCGTCGCGGAGCGGTCGGCGGCGGAGATCCCCGTCGTCACGCCCTCTCGTGCCTCGATCGAGACCGTGAAGGCGGTCTGGAGCGGCGCCTCGTTGTTCTCGGCCATCGGCCGCAGCGCGAGCTCGTCGCAGCGCTCAGGCGTCAGGCAGAGGCAGATCAGGCCGCGCGCGTGCGTAGCCATGAAGTTGATCGCCTCCGGGGTCGCGAACTGCGCGGCGATGGTCAGATCGCCCTCGTTCTCGCGGTCGGCGGCGTCGACGACGACGACAAACTTGCCGTCTCGGATCTCCTGGATCGCCTTCTCGACGGTCGCGAAGACGGTTCTCTCCCTGGTTGCCATCGCGTTAGATCGTATCCCGGTGGATCAGCTTCTCGACGTACTTGGCGAGCACGTCCGCTTCCAGATTGACCGGATCGCCGTGCTCGAGCGAGCCGAGCGTCGTCACGTCGAGCGTACGCGGGATCAGGGCAACTGCAAAGCCGTCGTCCGTCAGGCTCGTGATCGTCAGCGCAACGCCGTCGACGGTGATCGAGCCCTTCTCGACGCAGTAGCGGAGAACCGCCGCCGGCGCCTCGATCTCGAGCCGCCCGTCCTCGAAGGAGCGAACGCGACCGACCCCGTCCACATGTCCCTGGACGAAGTGACCTCCCAGCGGGGCGCCGGCTTCGAGCGCCGGCTCGAGGTTGACCTCACCCCGGAAGGGCTTCGTCCGATCGGTCGTCTCGGCCATCACATCGAAGGAGAGCTGCCCGTTCGCGGCATCGACGACCGTGAGGCAGGCTCCGTCGACGGCGATCGAGTCACCGACGGCGGGAGTCAGGCCCGACGCGATGACCAGTCGCCCACCCTCGAAGGAGACGACGCGGGCACGCTCGCGGACGATTCCGGTGAACACGGCGAAGAGGTTAGTGGCCTCAGGGCTCGTGGACGTACGCGCTGAGGAGGACGTCCTGACCGACCTGCCGCGCCTGAAGCCGGGTCAGCCGGCGGGCGGGCACCGATCCCGCGAGCAGCGTTGGTCCCTCGCCGGCGAGCTTGGGGGCGACGAAGACGAGCAACTTGTCGACGAGGTGCTGGCGGAGGAATGCGGCGGCGAGGGTCGGGCCGCCCTCGAGGAGGATGGACTGGACGCCTTCCGTCGCCAGGGCGGCGAGCTCCGCCTCGAGCGGGCCGCTACGCAGCTCGAGCTCGGAGCCTTCCGGCAGCGGGCCGCGGCCGAAGGCGAGCCGACGCGGCTGTCTCGCGACCGCGACGTCGCGGGCATCCAGCCGCGGCGCATCGGCCCGCACGGTGCCCATGCCGACGGCGACGGCGTCCGAGGCGGCACGGAGCTCGTGGACGAGGCGACGGCTCTCCTCGCCGCTCACCCAGCGCTCGCCGGGGAGAGTCAGGCGGCCGTCGAGCGTCATCGCCGCCTTGTAGGTCACGAACGGCCGGCCCTGCGCGATCCAGGTCCGCCACGCCTCGTTCTGGGCGCGGGCCTCGAAGCTGTCGATCAGCTCGACATCGACGCCGGCCTCCCGAAGCCGTTCGATCCCGCCACCCGCCTCCGGGTTGGGGTCGAGCGCGCCGGCAACGACCCGGTGGACGCCGGCCTCGAGGATGGCCGCAGTGCACGGCGGCGTCGTGCCCTGGTGCGTGCAGGGCTCCATCGTCACGTAGAGCGTGGCGTCGCGCGCCCGCTCCCCGGCGGCCTCCAACGCGACGATCTCGGCGTGCGGCCCGCCCTGTCGCTCGTGCCAGCCCTCCCCCACCACCTTCCCATCGCTGACGACGACCGCGCCGACGACGGGGTTCGGGTGCGTCGTGCCGCGCCCGCGCTCGGCGAGCTCGAGCGACCGCGCCAGCGTCATTGCGCCAGCGCTGCCAGCTGGCGGTAGGCCTCAGCGATGTCGTCGGCCCTGAAGATGCTCGTTCCGGCCACGAAGAGGTCGGCGCCGGCTCTGCGGAGCGCAGGGATGTTGTCCGCCCCCACTCCGCCGTCCACCTGGATGCGCTTCTCGTCGGGGAGCAGGGCGCGCAAACGCTCGATCCGCGGGATCGCTTCGGGCATGAACGCCTGGCCGGAGTAGCCAGGCTCGATGCTCATGCAAAGGACGAAATCGACGTCGGAGGACGCCTCGACAGCGGCCTCCACCGAGCTCGCCGGCTTGAACGCGAGCCCGACCGCAAGCCCGTGCTCACGTGCCGCAGCCGCCGCCTGCGAGACGTCGTCAGCCGCCTCGAGGTGGAACGTGACGCTGTCGCCGCCGGCCTCGGCGATCGCCTCGAAGTGGTGCGCGGGCCGGTCGACCATCAGGTGGCAGTCCATGCGCCCGCCCGCCTCGTGGACGAGTGGCGAGATCGACTGAAGGACGATCGGCCCGATCGTCACCGGCGGGACGAAGTGCGCGTCGCCGACGTCGAAGTGGAAGAGGCGGGCGCCGGCGGCGAGCAGGATCTCGATCTGCTCGCCGAGGCGCGCGAAGTCGGCCGCGTAGAGCGACGGCTCGACCTCCGGCGCGCGCACCCACTCGTCCCAACCCACGCGCCGATCTTACGAGGGGACATGCCGCTTGCGGCTCCCACGCGGGTGCCAGGCACCGGCCGTGTCGCCGGCGGGCACGGACTGGGTCAGCCAAGCGTCACGACAGACATCAGCCTCGTCCCTGCCGGCCACGTCCCGTGCCAGGCGCCGGACCTGGCCGCTGTGGATGGAGCCGCGCGATGAAGAACCCCGATGTCCCGTGCTTGTGCGGGAGGGTGAGGAGGAACTCCGGGCGGCGCGGATGCGCGAACTCCGGCCACTGCTCGGCGAGGGGTTCCACCTCCAAGCCGCTCGCGTCGACGACGTCCTCGTTCTCCGCGGCGGCGATCGTGCACACCGAGTACGTCACCGAGCCGCCCGGCCGGACGCGCTCGCCGGCGACGCGCAGGAGCTCGAGCTGGAGCTCGGGCAGGGGCTGCGCGCGCCAGCGGAGATCCGGGCGGGACGCCAGCACGCCGAGACCCGAGCAGGGTGCGTCGACGAGCACGCGGTCGAAGCCAGTCAAGTCGGACGGCAGCTCGCGTGCGTCCGCGTTGACGACCGTGACGTTGCCGAGCCCGAGCCGACGAACGGCCTGCTCGAGCTCCTTCGCGCGCCCCGCGTGAACCTCGACGGCGACGACCTCGTCCGCGCGCTCGGCGAGCTGCGTCGTCTTGCCGCCCGGAGCCGCACACAGGTCGAGCACGCGCTCTCCGGCGCGAGCGCCGACCGCCTGCCCCGCGAGCTGGGAGCCGCGGCTCTGCGGCCATACCCGGCCCTGCTCGACCGCCTCGGGGTCGATCCGGTCGACGACGCGGGCCTCGCCTGTACCGATCACGCGGTAGGCCGTCTCGGGCGGCTCGTTCTGCGCGCGCATGAGCGCCCGCGCCTCATCCGGCCCCCACTCGCGCCACCAGGTCTCGGCGACCCAGTCCGGGTACGAGTGCTTCAGCGCTGCTCGGGGGGCCGTGTCCTCCGGGAGCTCCGCCAGCAGCGGGCGAATGCGCTCTGCGGCGCGTCGCAGCACGGCGTTGACGAGGCCCGTCGCGCGGGCGGCGCCTGAGGCACGCACGAGCTCGACCGCCTCGTTGACGCTGGCGCGCGCCGGGACGCCGTCGAGGAAGCCGAGCTCGTAGGCACCGAGCCGGAGCGCTGCGCGCACGGGGACGTCCAGCCCGCCGACGGGCCGGCCGCCGATCGTCTCGAGCGCGTGGTCGAGCGTCCGCACGCGCTGGATCGCCCCGTACGCCGTCCGCTGCGCGAAGGCGCGGTCGCGCGGCTCGAGCTCCGCGGCCTCCGCCGCGAACGCCCGGTCGGCGTACGCGCCCTCGTCGAAGACACGGACGAGGACGCGATGCGCGACCCGCCGGCTCGGGCTAGCGGAGGCCACGCTCGAACTCCTCGAGCGTCATCCGGCGGCGCCCCTCCGGCTGCACCTCGAGAATCTCCAGCGCGTCGTCGACGATCCGGGAGCGCCAGACGATCACCGGTCGCCCGTGCAGCTCGCCGCGCGCGCCGATGTGCGGCGAGAGCGCGCGGATCCGGTCGTGGAGCTCCGCCGGCGGCCTGGACCAGTCGAGCTCGCGGTCGTCCGGGCCGATCTTCTCCGCGTAGGTCGGCTCGCCCGTCTGCGGCGTGAGCTCCCCCGCTTCGAGCGCCGCGTCGACCAGGTCCGGCGCCAGGCCCGCCGCCCGCCGAAGGACTGCCCCGGCATCGTCCTCGGGCCCGATCGGGAAGGCTTCCCGCGCACCGATCGGCCCAGCGTCGAGCTCCTCGACGAGCCGGATGATCGAAACGCCGGTCTCGTCGTCGCCGGCCATGATCGCCCGTTCGACCGGCGCGGCGCCGCGCCACCGAGGCAGCAGCGACGGGTGGACGTTGAGCCACAGCGCTTGGTCGAGGAGCTCCTTCGGGATCAGCGCGCCGTAGGCGACTGCAACGACAACGTCCACGCCAGGCTCACCGAGCTCCCCGAGACGCTCGGGCTGGCGCACCTCGATCCCGAGCTCCTCGGCGACCTCCTTCGCCGGCGGCGCCCCCACACGCCGTCCGCGACCCTTCGGCCGGTCCGGCCTGGTCAGGAGGTACGCAACGTCGTGGCGCTCCGCCAGGCGGCGCAGGACGTCCGCCCCGAGCGGCGCGGTCGCCGCAACGGCGAGCCTCACCTGGGCGCGAGCATCGCCCTCGGGCGGAGAGCCGCGAGCGCCTCCTTGCGCGCCGCGTCCGTCGTGCGGTCGAGGATCAGCACCCCGTCGAGATGGTCGAGCTCGTGCTGGACGACGCGCGCAGCTAGATCGGCGAGCTCCAGCGAGAGCTCTCCGCCGTTCGGGTCGCGGCCCTCGAGGCGGACTGTCGTCGCGCGCTCGACCGGCACCTGCACTCCCTGCATCGAGAGGCAGCCCTCCTCGTCCGCCAAGGTCTCCTCGCCCCGCTCGGCGATCACCGGGTTGACAACGGCCAGAGGATCGCTCTCCGCGTCAGGCTGGAAGACGAAGACGCGCCGCACGACGCCGACCTGGTTCGCGGCGAGCCCGACCCCGTTCGCGTCCGCCATCAGCCGCAGCATCCGCTCGACGAGGTGCGCCAGGTCATCGTCGAACTGCTCGACCTCGCGGGCCTGCATCCGCAGGGCGGGATCGGGGTACTGGCGGATCTGCGCGAGCGCCGCCCGGCGGAGCGCCTCCCGCTCAGGATCGAGCTTCTCGTTTCGGACCTGTCCGGCTTCGTCGGCCATCGACGCCCTATGAAATCAAAGGCCCTGCGGGTCGACGTCGACCACGGCCGTGACATCGGCCCGGCGCATCTCCGGCGCCGCCGCGGCAAGCAGCTGCGCGATCCGCGCAGCGACCGGACGAGGGCTCGACGTCTTGGCGATCAGCTGCGCGCGATGGCGACCGCGGCGGCGGAAGAGCGGCGCGGGGCCGAGCAGATCGGCCCGCACCGCGTCCGCAACCTCCTGCAGCAGCCGCTCCGGGCCGCGGGCATCCGGACCGGAGGCGACGACGCGGACGAGATGCCGGTGGGGCGGGTAGCCGAGCTCGCGGCGGCGCTCGAGCTCTTCCGTCAGGAACCGCTCGACGTCGTGTCGAGCCGCGTGGACGATCGGCCTGGCGTCCGGCTGGAAGGTCTGGACGAGGACGCGGCCCGGCGCGTCTCGCCCGCTTCGCCCGGCCAGCTGGGTCAGAAGCTGGAACGTCCGCTCCTCGGCGCGGAAGTCCGGCAGCGCCAGCCCCGTGTCCGCGTCGACGACCGCGGCGAGCGCGACGCCTTCGAAGTGATGGCCCTTGGCGACCATCTGGGTGCCGACGAGCACCGCGCGGTCGGAATCCGCGAAGCGGCGCAGCGCCGCTGCGAGCTCACCCGGATGCCGCACGGAGTCGGCGTCCAGGCGGATCCGCTCGAGCTCCGGCACTTTGTCCGCGAGCTCGCGCTCCAGCTTCTGCGTTCCGGCGCCGATCCGGGCGAGCTCGCCGGAGCCGCACGCGGGGCACGCAGGGCCCGGCTCCTCCGCCCGCGAGCAGTGGTGACAGTGGAGCCGCCCGTCGACGTGCAGGACGAGCGCCACGTCGCAGTTCGGGCAGCGCCGCGTGAGGCCGCAGGAGCGACAGTGGATCGCCGGAGCGAGCCCGCGGCGGTTGAGGAGGAGGATCGCCTTGCCGCCGCCCTCCGCGATCGCGCCAAGCTCCGCGAGGAGCGGCGCCGACAGCGGGTAGCCGGCTTCGCGACGGAGGTCGACCACGCGCACCGGCGGGAGCCGGCCGGCGAGCCGCCCGCCGAGCTCCAGGCGCTCGAGCCGCGCCCAGCTCTCGGGTCGCGGCGTCGCCGACCCGTAGACGACGACCGCGCCCTCCAGCGTTGCGCGCTTCGCCGCCACGGTCCGGGCGTCGTAACGGGGATCCGACTCCTGCTTGTACGCCGAGTCGTGCTCCTCGTCGACGCAGATGACGCCGAGCCGGTCGAGCGGGGCGAAGACCGCCGATCGGGCGCCGACGACGACCGGGGCCTCCCCGCGCGCAATTCGACCTCGTTCGTCGCGGCGCTCGGCCTCCGTAAGGCCCGAGTGGAGGACGGCGACGCGATCGCCGAAGCGGGCGCGCAGCCGGCCAACGGTCTGCGGGGCGAGCGCGATCTCGGGGACGAGAACGACCGCGCCGAGCCCCCGCTCGAGCGCCGCCGCACAGGCCTGGATGTAGACCTCGGTCTTCCCGCTCCCGGTTGCCCCGTGGAGCAGGAACGTGCCGCCGCCGTCGTCGAGCGCGCGGATGATCCGGTCGAGCGCAGCCCGTTGCGACGCGGACAGCGCGGCCGGCTCCGCCTCGCCCGCCAGCGCGTCGCGCGCCGCCGGCGACTCGCGCTCGCCGCGCGGTTTCCGCTTGACAGGCGCGATCAACTCGAGCGCGCGCGCCGGGGTCGACCCGTAGTAGTCCGCCAGCCAGAGGGCGAGGTCGACGAGGTGCTCGGGGAGCGCGTCGACGACGTCCCCGACCGGCGCGGCCGTAATCCCCTCCGGCGGCCCCTCCTCCAGCCCGACGACCACTCCCCGCCGGCGCGCGCCGTTGAACCGAACGGAGACGACCGCGCCCTTGCCGACCTCGGGCGGGACCTCGTAGGTGAACGGACGAGCGACCGCACGCGAGGTGACGAGCGGGTAGACCGACGCGTAGCGGGGCGACACCCCGCCAGCGTAGATGGGCGCTAGGCGAGCAGCTCCGTCGCTTCGAGAACGAAGTCCGTCCCGAACCCGAGCGCCAGCCCGAGCAGGAGCATCCAGGCACAGAGCACCGGGTACCCGAAGCGCCGGTTGACGCCGAAGAGCTCCTGGACGACGTAGAGGATCGAGCCCGCCGCCACCGCCATGAAGGCGACCGTCAGGCCCTCGCTGACCCACGCCTGTCCGACGACCGTGCCCAGGAACGTGGGGCCTCCGCCGATCACCCCGAGCAGTGCGAGGAACCCCCAGCTCGGCCGGACGCCGTCACCCGAGATCGGCCCGACGATGCCGAAGCCCTCGGTCGCATTGTGCAGCCCGAAGCCGATGATGAGCGCGAGCGCGAGGCTGAGCTCGCCCGCCGCTCCGGCCTGCCCGATCGCCAGCCCCTCACCGAAGTTGTGGAGGCCGATGCCGGTCGCGATCAGCAGCGCGAGCTGATGCCCCGGGCCGAGGCGCATGAACCACGAGCGGGCCTCGTACTCCGCGACCGCCGCGGCGCCCGGGCCGACCGGCGGGGGCGCCGACCGGCTCTTCATCCACGCGGCGTAGTAGACGAGGCTCATGTAGCCGAGGGTGAGCCCCGCGGCGAGGAGGAACGTCAAGCCGGCGAACTTCGCCCAGGAGGCTCCCTCGGCGACCGCATGCTCGAGCGCTTCCTCGACCGGGGTGACGCCGTGCACGAGCACGTCCCAAAGGAGGAAGATCAGGATCCCCGCAGCCAGCGCGCTCAGCGCGGCTCGAAATCGCGCGTTGACGGTGTCGACACGGCCTAGCGGCAGGCCGAGAAAGATCGTGAATCCGGCGATCGCGCCGAGCACGAGGATCTGGGCTTCACTCATCGCTTTCGAGGTTCCTTTCGACGCAGTTGTAAGGGTCACCTTACAGTGACGCCGCGACTATAGTGGCCCTCCCGCCGAGAGCGCAAGCGGGACCTGCATGGCTCACCGCCACTCTGTCGACGAGTACCTCGAGACGATCTACTTCCTCGCCTTCCCGATCGGCGAGTACGCGCCTCCCGGCACGAAGACGCCCGCTCTCGCCGCACGGGTCGCGGAGATGCTCGGCGTCTCTCGGGCCTCGGCCGGAGAGATGCTCAAGCGACTGGAGCGCGACGGCCTCGTCCGGCGCGGTGAGCACAAGGAGGCGCTGCTGACGCGCAAGGGGCGGGCACGGGCCGAGAAGGTCGTCCGCAAGCACCGGATCATCGAGCGCCTCCTCACCGACTTCATGGGCTACAGCGCCGCCGAGGCCCACGTGCACGCCGACGAGCTCGGCGACACGTTCAGCGAGGACATGGTCGAGCGGATCGACGAACGGCTCGGCCGGCCCGAGCGCTGCCCGCACGGCTGGCCTGTCGATCCCGACTTCGAGCAGGCCGAGAACGAGGAGCTCGTGGCGCTCGCGGAGCTCGGTGAGGGCAACGAGGCCACGATCGTGCGCCTGGCCGAGCACGACGGGGAGCTCCTCCACTGGTTCTACGACCAGGGCCTCGAGCCGGGGACGACGCTTCGGATGACCGCGTCCGACCCGGCGGCGGGGAGTTTCCGCGTGAGGCTCGACGGGCGCGAGGAGACGATCGCCGAGAAGGCGGCCGCCGGCCTCTTCGTCAGGCCTTCTTAGGGCTGGCCTCCAGCAGCTTCGCGAGCGCGGCGGCGTCCAGCTCGCCCCGATTCCGGGCGAGCGCGATCAGGGCGGCTTGCTTCGTCATCGGCCCCGGCGTTCGGAGGCCGGGAGGAAGTTCCTTCTAGGCCGGCGCCTTCTCGGCGATCCCGGCGGCGGCCCGGAGCGCATCGGCCTTGTCCGTGCGCTCCCAGGAGAAGTCGTGGTCGTCGCGGCCGAAGTGGCCGTAGGCCGCCGTCTTCGCGTAGATCGGCCGCCAGAGCTCGAGGTCGCGGAGGATCGCCGCCGGGCGGAGGTCGAAGTGCTCGCGGACGAGCTCCTCGATCTTCGGGACCGGGATCTTCTCCGTGCCGAAGGTCCGGACGGCGACGGAAACCGGGTGCGCGACGCCGATCGCGTAGGCGACGTTGACCTCGCAGCGCTCCGCCAGCTCGGCGGCGACGACGTTCTTCGCCACGTAGCGCGCCGCGTACGCGGCCGAGCGGTCGACCTTGGTCGGATCCTTGCCCGAGAACGCTCCACCGCCGTGGCGGGCGGCGCCGCCGTAGGTGTCGACGATGATCTTCCGGCCCGTCAGCCCGGTGTCCCCCATCGGCCCGCCGAGGACGAACTTGCCCGTCGGATTGACGTAAACGAAGTCGCGGTCGTCGTACAGCCGTCGCTCGTCGTAGAGCCGCGGGTCGAGGATCGGCCGCAGGACGTGCTCGATCACGTCCTCCTTGATCGTCTGCGGGTCGACCTGGTCGGCGTGCTGGGTCGAGACGAGCAGCCGCGCGATCTCGACCGGAACCTGGCGGTCGTGCTCGTCGACCTCGTACCGGATCGTGACCTGCGCCTTGCCGTCGGGCCGCAGGTACTTCAGCTGCTCCGACTTGCGCACGCCGGCGAGCCGGCGGGTGATCTTGTGCGCGAGCATGATCGGGAGCGGCATCAGCTCCGGCGTCTCGTTCGTCGCGTAGCCGAACATCATCCCCTGGTCGCCGGCGCCGATCTGGTCGAGCGGGTCGTCGTCCCCCGGATCGTGCTGGAGCTCGTACGACTGGTCGACCCCGAGCGCGATGTCGGGTGACTGCTCGTCGATCGCCACGACCACCGCGCAGGTGTTCGAGTCGAAGCCCCACTCGGAGTGCGTGTAGCCGATCTCCGCGATCCGTTCCCGGACGACCCGCGGAATGTCGACGTAGGTCTCGGTCGAGATCTCGCCCGCGACGACGACGAGGCCGGTCGTGATCAGCGTCTCGCAGGCCACGCGGCCCGAAGGGTCGTCCCTGAGCACAGCGTCGAGCACCGTGTCCGAGACCTGGTCGGCGATCTTGTCCGGATGACCCTCGGTGACCGACTCCGAGGTGAAGAGGAACTCCCGTGGCATGCGGGCGGGAAGGCTAGTCGATCTCGACGAAGGCGCGGGTCGACGCGACGTCGCCGTCGAGCGTTCCCCAGGCGACGAGCGTCTTCAGCGCCTCGAGGTTCCGCGCCGCATCGGGCGGGAGCGGCGCCGATTTCCCGGAGAGGCCCAGGTAGGCCTGGAGCAGCCCGACCGTCTCGCCGAGATCCGCGTAGGCCAGGCTCGTGTACGTGTCCGGCACGCCGGCCGACTCGAGCGCGGTGCGCCAGCGGTCGCTGTCCGGGAGCTTGTCGCCCGACGCGGCGAGCTCGTCGAACGCATCCTTGGACGTCGTGAAGACGACCACGCCGTCGACCGTGCCGAGGTTGACCGCGAACCCGTCGACGACAGCCGTCGTCACGTCGCCGTCCTCTGTGACCTGGCCGCCTTCCCGCTCGGCGAACGCCCGCAGCAGCTTCTCGGCAGAAGCTCGGGCCTGTCCGGGATTCTGGGAGTCGAGCATCAGCGTCAGCTCGGGAATCGGCAGGGCCATTCGGGCGTAGAACGCGATCTCCCCGTCGGTCAGCCTGACGAGCTCCTCGAGCTTGACTCCGAGCTCGCGCTCGAACCGGCGCAAAGCCATGGTGTAGAGCGGATTGCCCTTGAGGCCCTCCTCCTGCTTCGCCGCGGCGCGGCCCTGGAAGGAGAGGAAGACGAGCGCGTCGTCGGGCACGCGCTCGAGCAGGGACGAGGAGTACGGCTCGCCGTCGCCGAGCACCCCGGAGGCGCCCTCGCCGCCCGCGGAGAGGCCGAGCTCGGCGCCGTCGTCCTTCGCCTTCGCCCAGGCGGCGGCGAAGTCGAGTCGGTCGGCGCCCAGCATCCGGAACGCGTCCAGCGCGTCCGGATCGGAGCTCGCGAACGCCTCGAGCGCTTCCGCCGGGTCGGCGTACAGGCGAGAAAGGGCGTCGCCGGGCACCGTGCCCATGGCCGACCCGAAGCGCTGGTCATCGGCCAGCGAGCCGCCGCTCGCCGTCTTGAGCGCCGCGCCGAACGCTGCCTCGTTCTCGGCGACGACGACCCAGTCACCGACGACGCGCGTCAGCGTCGGCTCGCCCGGGTCTTGCGCGTCGAGCTTCTTGACCAGCGCGACCGTCTTGTCCGGGTCGGTTGGGTTCGTCAGCCCGACGACCAGGCCGGTCTCGTCACCCGCTCCGGGATAGACCGCGACCGCCGACGTCTCGCCCAGAGCCGGCTCGACGTCCTGCTCCCAGTCCAACCCCTTGTCGGCAAGCTTCGTGCGGAGCTGCTCGATCCACTGCTCGCCGTCCGGGAACCGGCGCAGGAGCTCCTCCGCCTGCTGCCACCCGTCGGAGCCCGGATCGGTCGCTGTCTCCCAGTAGACGAGCGCGCCGGGCTTCAGCTCCGCCGCGGGGCTCGGGCCGGTGCCGACCCCGCCGGCGGTCGTGGTGCTGCCGCCGCAGCCGGCGGCGATCAGCGCGAGCGTGGCGATCAGGACAGGGGCGAACCGGCGCATCGAGTGCATGGTAAGCACCGTGCCGATGCGAGCGCTCGGGCGCACTGGACGAAAGGTCAGTCCGATCGGTCTCGGCCTGGCGGCCCTGGGACGGCCCGGCTACATCAACCTCGGCCACGGCGAGGATCTCGGCGGCCGGACCGAAGTCGAGACGATGGAACGCAACGCCTGGAGCGTGCTCGACGCAGCGTTCGACGGCGGCGTCCGCTACTTCGACGCCGCACGCTCGTACGGCCGGGCAGAAGCCTTCCTCGCCTCCTGGCTCGAACGGCGCGGGTTCCAGCCCGGCGACATGACGGTCGGATCCAAGTGGGGCTACACGTACACGGCCGGCTGGCGCATCGACGCCGATCCGCCGGAGGTCAAGGACCTCTCCGTCGAGACGTTCCGCCGGCAGTTCGGCGAGAGTCGTGCCTTGCTGGGGCCGCACCTTCGCCTCTACCAGATCCATTCGGCCACGGTCGAGAGCGGCGTGCTCGAGGATCGCGAGGTGCTCGACGAGCTCAGCCGCCTGCGTGCGGACGGGACCGCGATCGGCGTCTCGGTCACGGGGCCGGAGCAGGCGGAGACGATCGGCCGCGCCGTTGGGGTGGGGATCTTCGATGCCGTGCAGGCGACGTGGAACCTCCTCGAACGCTCCGCTGGGCCGGCCCTCGCCGAGGCGCATGCGGCGGGCCTGCTCGTGATCGTCAAGGAAGTCCTCGCCAACGGCCGCCTCACCTCGCGCGGCGGCGAGTCGCTCGTGGCGGAGCTCGCCGCGGGGCGGGGCACGACTCCCGACGCACTTGCGTTCGCCGCCGTGCTCGCCCAACCGTGGGCAGACGTCGCGCTCTCCGGCGCGACGACGGTCGACCAGCTGCGGAGCAACCTCAGGGCGCTGAGCGTCGACTACGACGAGGAGCTCGACCGTCGGCTCGCGCCCCTGGTCGAGGAGCCGGCGCAGTACTGGTCGACCCGCGCAGCGCTCCCCTGGAACTAGGCGCGGCGTGCCGGGGACGGCGCACAGGACAAGTAACACAGTGTTACAAGGGGTGAGCGGCCCGGCGATTCCGCTCGATCAGCGGCCCTCCAGCCGAGACGGCGACAAGTAACACAGTGTTACTAAGTCTGGACCGCCGGGATCACGTCGGCGCTCTAGGGGTCACGAGGCCCTCGTCGCGGAACCACTCGACGGTCCGGCGGATCGTCTCCTCCAGCGGCGTGTAGCGGAGGCCGAGCTCGCGCGTCGCCTTCGATCCGTCGTAGGCGTGGCCGTGGAGGGCCGTGCGGACGAGGTCGCGGCAGAGGCGCGGGCTCTTCCGCCGCAGCCGGGCGGCCGTCTCGGCGGCGACGGCACCCGCGGTCGCGACGAGCGGAGGCAGCGTGCGCACCCGCTCGTGGACGCCGGTGACGCGCTCGAGCAGCTCGATCCCCTCTCGAACGGTGATCGTCGCGCCGCTCAGGAGGTACCGCTCCCCCGGGCGGCCTCGGGCCTCGGCCAGCAGGTGGCCCTCGGTGCAGTCGGCGATGTCCACGAGGCTGATCGTCGCGTCGACGATCACCTTCAGCCGTCCGTTCAGGTAGTCGAGCAGGAGCTTGGTCGAGCCGGTGGCGCGCCCGGGGCCCTGGACCGAGGCCGGGTTCACGCAGACCACCTCGACCGCGGTCTCACGCGCGACGCTCAGGACCGCCTGCTCCGCCTCGTACTTCGAACGCTCGTAGCCGGACAGAAACGACCCGCGGTGTGGCGAGGTTTCGGAGCCGAAGGTGCCGCGCGCCTCTCCGATCGTCGCGGCCGACGAGGTGTAGACCACCCGCGGCACCCCGGCATCTGCGGCGGCACGCATGACGTTCCGCGAGCCCTCGACGTTCACCCCGAAAAGCGGGGATGGGTCGCGGAGACAGAGCGCGTTCACGCCGGCGACGTGGTAGACGAGATCGGACCCCCGCATCGCAGCCCTCAGCGACTCGGCGTCGAGGACGTCGCCGCGGACGGGCTCGGCCCCCAGCTCACGGAGCGCGCGCGCCGACTCGTCGGACCGGGCGAGAGCCCTGACCGCACGACCGTCGGCGATCAGGCGCTCCACGATCGCCGTGCCGAGAACGCCGGTGCCGCCGGTGACGAGGGTCAGTTCGAGCCTTCGGACAGGGCGGACCCGAAGCGGGCCAGGTACTCGACCGCCGAGAGCACGGTGATCACGGCCGCCGCGAGCATGGCCCACTCGTCCAGCAGCAGCGGGCCGATCGGCTCGTCGTAGCGGAGGATCGCCAGCAGGATGGCGAGGAACTGGACGTTCGTCTTCAGCTTTCCCCAGATCGACGGCGGGAAGACCGTTCCCTCGGCCGCGACGACACCCCGCAGCCCGAGAATCAGCAGCTCGCGCCCGATGATGATCATCGCGATCCAGACCGACGCTCGGTCGACGTCGACGAGCGCGATCAGCGCGCCGGAGACGAGCAGCTTGTCGGCAGTTGTGTCGAGGAACGACCCGAACGTCGTCGTGAGCGCCCAGCGGCGGGCGAGGAAACCGTCGACGAAATCCGTCGTCGCCGCGAGCGCAAAGAGCACCGCCGCGGCCACGTACGCCGAGTCTCGCTCGGGCCCCAGGAGGATCAGGCCCATCACGACCGGGATGAGCGCGATCCGCAGGTAGGTGAGACCCAGAAGGAGCGAGCTGCTCATCGCGCCGGGCTCTCCGAGATCGCGAGGGGCGTAGCGGCCTCGGCGACCAGGGCGCGCACGGCTGCCGCGGAATCCAGCCGCAGCGCCTCCTCGGCGAGATTCGCCGCCCCGGCGGCATTCACCCGTCGCAACGCCTCCTTCGTCCCCGGGATTGCAGGCGGATTGACGCTCAGCTCGGAGACACCGAGCCCCACGAGCAGCGGGACCGCAGCCGGGTCCGAACCGAGCTCGCCGCAGACCCCGACCCACTTGCCGTGCGCCTCGGCAGCCTCGACCACCCCGCGGATCAGCCGCAGGACCGACGGGTGCAGGCCGTCCGCCAGCCCGGCGACCGCCTCGTTTCCGCGCTCCGCCGCCATCGTGTACTGGACGAGGTCGTTCGTCCCGAGCGAGAAGAAATCGACCTCCGGTGCGAAGACCTCGGCGGCGAGGGCCGCCGCCGGCACCTCGACCATGATCCCGACCTCCAGGTCCCCGGCGTCGCCGAGCAGCGACAGGGCCGCGCGGTACTCCTCGAGCGTGCTGACCATCGGAAACATCACCTTCAGCGGATGTTCGGCGGCCACGCGCAGCGCCGCCCGGAGCTGCGGCTCCAGGAGCTCGGGCCGGGCGAGCCCGAGCCGGATCCCGCGCACGCCGAGGAACGGGTTCGCCTCTGCCGGCCGCGGCAGGTACGGCAGCGGCTTGTCGGCGCCGACGTCCAGCGTGCGCAGGATCAGCGGCCTCCCCTGCAGCCGCTCGGCCACGTCTGTGTACGCCGCGTACTGCTCGTCCTCGCTCGGGAGGGAATCGCGCTCGAGGAACAGGAACTCCGTCCGTAGGAGCCCGACGCCCTCGGCGCCGTTCGCCACCGCCGCGTCGACATCCTCAGGCGAGCCCACGTTGGCGACGACCTCGATCCGGCGGCCGTCCCGTGTCCGCGCCGGTCGCAGCGCGGCTGCGAGCGCCCGCCGCGCGTCGTCTTCACGCTCGGCGCCGCGCTGCTCGTAGTCGCGAACCACCTCGGCGGCGGGCTCGACGTACACGGCGCCGGTGTCCCCGTCGAGGATGAGCGGCGTGCCCTCGGCCACCTCGAGCAGCTGCTCGCCGAGCCCGACCGCCGCCGGGATCCCGAGCGAGCGCGCGAGGATCGCGCTGTGCGAGGTCGGGCCGCCGTGGGCGGTGGCGATTCCGCGCACGAGCTCGCGATCGAGCGCAGCCGTGTCCCCGGGAGTCAGGTCGGCCGCGACGACGATGCCGGGCTCGGCCACCGACGGCTGCGTCTCCCCGCCCACGAGGTGGGCGACGACCTGGCCCGCCACGCCGGCCAGATCCTCGGCCCGAGCGCGGAGGTACTCGTCGTCCAGGCCGCGGTACTCCGATGCAACCGCCTCGGCGGCCGCGTGCCACGCCTGGGCCGCGTTCTGGCCCTGCTCGAAGACGGCGCGGCGCGCGGGCGCGAGCAGCGCGTCGTCGTCGAGGAAGAGGAGATGCGCGTCGAAGATGGCGGCGCTGTACTCGCCCGCCCGGGCCGCGACCGAATCGCGGGTCGCGCGGATCTCCGCCCGCACCTCCTCGAGCGCCCGCTCCAGCCCCGCCCACTCCACCTGCGGATCGGCCGCCTGCGTGGTGGGAATCGCAGGCGTCTGTGCCCGGAAGTGGCGGGCGGGACCGATCGCCGACCCCGGAGCGGCCGGCAGCCCTGCCAGGGCGCCCTCCGGCGCAGCCTCGCGGCGCGCCGCCGGCGCTGGGACGGCAGGCTGCTCATCGAAATCGCGCTCGGCAAGTGCTGCCAGCGCGGCGAGCACCTCGCCCGTTTGCGGTCCGGAGGCGGCGACGAGGAGCTCGTGTCCTTGGCGGACGCCCAGCGTGGCGACGGCGTTGAGGCTGCGGCCGCTCGCCGGCCCGCGTCCGGTCGTCACGTTCGTGACCATGACCTCGGCGTCGAAGCCCGCCGCGGTCTGGACGAAGCGGGCGGCGGGGCGCGCGTGCAGGCCGAGTGGGTTTCGAACCTGGAGCGTGAGCGTTCGCGCATCTTCGGCGGGGGCCGCGACGGTGGCGGCGGAGCCCTCACCGGCACCGAGCTGCGTGACCTTGGCCGCCAAGGCCCCCCGCGCCTCGACGGCCACGTCCTCGAGCGAGGCGCCGAGCTTGGCCGTGACGGCGGCGGCGACTGCCCCTTCGACGAGCGGAGCCTCGCAGAGCACGACGCGCTCGCGCCGCTCCGGCGGGAGGAGGTCCAGCGCCATCTCCGCACTCAGCACGGCGCTCCCGAGATCCATCAGCACGACGACGCCGTCGCCCTCGTCTGCCCGCTCGATCGCCTCGACCACCTTCGCGGCGTCGGTGCCGAGCGCCGGCTCGGGCGACTCGATCCCGCCGGCGAGCTCGATCGGCACCTCGGCGCCCATGCCGCGGGCGAGCTCCGCGACGCCTTCGGCGAGCGTGGCGCTGTGCGAGACGATGACCAGGCCGACCATGGCTAGCGGCCGTTCGCCGGCCGGGGCGGCCAGTCGAGCCCGTAGGCGCGGTAGAGGAGCTCCACCGGGTGGACGGCATGGACACCTGTGCCGTGCGTGATCTGCCAGCGACACGTCTCGCTGTCGCAGGCGGCGACGTCCGGAGCGGCCTCGAGCACGTCGCGGAAGAGCCGCTCCCCGACCGCCATCGAGATCTCGTACTTCTCCTTCTTCAGCCCGTAGGTTCCGGCGATCCCGCAGCAGTCGACGTCCAGATCGACCACCCGCAGCTCGGGGATCAGCGCGAGCAGGTCGAGCGCAGGCTTGCCGATCCCGTGCCCGCGCTGCTGGCACGGCGCGTGGTACGGGACGGTCAGCGGGAGCGGCCGGAGGTCGGTCCTGAGCTCGCCCTGTTCGTGCAGCAGGAGGAGGAACTCACAGAGGTCGTAGGTGGCCTCGCTCACCGCTTTCAGGTCGTCGTCCTCGACCCCGAGGATCTCCTGCGCCTCGCGCTTGAGCATCAGGCCGCAGCTCGTCGAGTTCGAGACGATCGGGAGACCCTTGCGGGCGTGGGGAGCGAGGTTCGCGACGAGCCGCCGGACGTACTTCCGGGCCGCGTCGAAGTCTCCGTTTGACTGCAACGGGAGCCCGCAGCAGTCCTGCGGAGGGACGATCACGGTGTAGCCGTTGTGCTCGAGGACGGCGACGACCATCTCCCCCACGCCCGGCTCGTAGTAGTTGGTGCCGCAGGCGTGGAAGTAGACGACGGTGCGGTCGGTGATGGGACTGCGGTGGCGCCGCGCCCAGCCCTGGAACGTCCGGCCGGCGAAGCGCGGCATGGGAGCACTGCGGTGAATCCCGAGCAGGCGATCGGCCATCAGCCGCACGGGCCTCGACTCGAGCGTCCAGTTCGCGAGCGGCGCGACGGGCGTCCCGAGCCGGCCCAGGACGCTCGGCCTGGCGATCAGCTGGTTGCGCAGCGGAATGCCGCGCTCCTCCCACAGCGCTGCGCGTGCCTGAGCGTTGATCTCGGCGATCTTCACGTCGTGCGGGCAGACCTGCGTGCAGATCCCGCAGCCCGAGCAGTAGTCGACGGACGCGTCCGGCGAGGCCCCGGCCCCTCGGTACCGCTCCGCCTGCGGCCCGACGAACTTCGGGCCGGGGAAGAGCGGCGTCACCTTCGAGTACGGGCAGAAGGTCTCGCAGATCGTGCACTTGACGCAGTGGTCGAGCGTGTCACGCATGAGGTCCGTCATCAGGCGCCGCGCTCCAGGATCGTGCCGGCGGCGTAGCCCGTCGCCAGGCTGAGGCCCGTGCCCGAGCCCTCCCGCCACGGAGCGGCGCCCGCGAGCGTCGCGCCGGCAACGAGGAGGTTCTCGAACCGGAGGCGTCCATCGGAGTCGGTAGGACGCAGCCGGTCGTCGACCGGGACACCGACACGGTCGAGTGGCTGCTCGTCCAGGTAGGTGGGCAGGAACCGTGGCCGCCCGTTCGCCGAGGGCAGCCCCGCGAGCGGAAGATCGAACACTGCCTCCCGAACCTGTCCGCGCGAGTCCACCTGGATGCCGCCGGCCGCAAGCCCGCCCGAGGCGAGCACGAACGACCCCGCGCGATGGGTCGTCGTCCGGGCCGCCGCCTGGGTGACGACACCCTCGACGCGGCCGGCGGCCGTCTCGGCTCCGATGACGGCCTGGCCGATCAGGAGTCGCCCGCCGGCCCGCCGCAGCTCGGCCGTCAGCGCTTCGTAGAGGCGAATGCCCGGCACCGACGGCGGCAAGGTCGGGACCTCGAAGACGGGCCGCTCCAGCCTGCTTCCCAGCTCGCGCCAGACCTCCCGGCCCCGCTGAAGGCCGAGGACGGCCGGAAAGCCGACGCGCTCGTCCGGCTCGACGCGGCCCGCGAGGTCGCGCAGGAGCGCGTCCCGGAAGGTCGGCTGTTCGAACCGCCTGGCGAGCCCGAGCGTGCCGCCGTCCTCTCCACGCGGCGTGTCGAGCTCGATCGCACGCGCCTCGACCCGGCCGCCGTGGGCGAGGTTCTCGGCCAGATAGGCGGGATAGAAGTCCTTCAGCCGGAGGCCGACGAAGACGAACCGGCCGCCGGCGCGCAGGTCTCCGGCAGCCATGCTCTCGGGGACGAGGGCCGAGGGCTTCGCCGCGCCGACCGCGGTCGGTAGCAGGAAGTTCTCTTCGAGCCCGCCCTGGTAGCCGAAAGCCGGCAAGCGGCCCTTGAACCAGTCGAGGCCGGCCGCGACCACCTCGGCCGGGAGACGGCTGTACGGATGGTCGGGGTGCGCGGCCGCGAGCCGCGACAGGGCCTCCCCCGGGCGCTCCACCACCTCATCGGCGAAGCCGAGCACGTCGATCGTCGGCGGGGCGAGGTGGGTCGAGCCGACGCCGCGGGCGATCACCAGCACGCGCCGGCCCCCGTCCGCCAACCGGAGTGCGGCCGTCAGTCCGGCCAGGCCGGCGCCGATGACGATCGTGTCGTACGTCATGCAGGCAGGTGCTGGACCCCCAGCAGTCCCTGGAAGATCCAGTCGTCGAGCCGAGCCTGGCGGACCTGGTCGCCGTAGAGGATCGGGTGGACGCCCTTCCACCGCTCCTGCAGGAAGGCGAGCAAGGACGCGTTCGCCGCCAGGTGGTCGAGACGTTCGACCCCGTGCAGGATCCCCGTCGCGCGGTAGATGCAGAAGCCGCCCTGGCAGGGGCCCATCCCGAGCCTGAGCGTCCGGCGGATGTCGTCGAGGTTCGCGGTGCGCCGCCGCTCCATCGCCCGCTCGAGCCGGTCACGCGTGATCAGCTCGCACTCGCAGACGATCTCCTCGGGCCGCGGCCGCGGCTCGCGGGCGCGGAGCCGCGCGCCCAGCTCGTAGAAGCGCCCGTCCTCGGAGCCGGGCAGCGGCTCCTCGTGGGTGCGGCAGGGCCGCTCGACCCCGAGCTGGGCGCAGACGGCGTCGACCGCGACCTCGGCCATGAGCCGGTACGTGGTCGTCTTGCCGCCGGTGATCGTCACGAGCCCCTCGACGCCGTCTCGCTCTCGGTGGTCGATCAGCGCGTGCGAGCGGCTGACCTCCCGGGTGTCCGCGACCTCCTCGGCCGAGAACAGCGGACGGGCCCCGGCCCAGACACGGAGCGCGCGGGCGTCGCGGAAGCCCGGGACGAGCTTCTCGCCCTCGTCGAGCATCTCGTCGATCTCGGACTGGGTGACCTCGAGGTCATCCGGGTCGGCCACCTCCACGTCCGTCGTCCCGATCACGGAGACAGTACGGATCGGAACGAGGATGTCGCCGTCCGCCGGCGGCTTGCAGCGGTTCAGGACGGTGTTCACGAGCCGGTGGTTCATCGCGATCATGATCCCCTTGCCGGGGAGCACGTTGACCCGACCTCCGGCGAGCTTTGCGACCTGGCTCGCCCACGCCCCGGCCGCGTTCACGACGACGTCCGCGTGGATGGGAACGTCCTCCCCGGCCAGCTCGTCGTGGAGGAGGGCGCCGGTCACCTTCGCGCCGTCCCGTTCGAGGCCGACGACGCGGTGGTAGAGCAGGACCTTCGCGCCGTGCTCCTCTGCCGAGCGCGCGTTGCCCCAGACGAGCTTCCACGGATCCATGGCGCCGTCGGGGACCGTGAACGCCCGCGTGATCCCGGGGTGGAGCCGAGGCTCGCGGCGCAGCGCCTCGGCGGCGGGGATCTCCTCGACCGGCACCCCCGTCGCACGGCACCCCGTCAGGAACGTGTCGCCGAACCCCTCGTCGTCCCAGGGTGTCGTGACGAACAGTCCGCCCGAGTCCTCGATGCAGTCGGCGGCGATCCGCCGGAGGATGGCGTTCTCGGCGACGCACTCCTCGGCGGCCGCCGGGTCCTTCACCGCGTAGCGTCCTCCCGAGTGGAGCAGGCCGTGGTAGCGGCCCGTGGTGCCATCGGCCAGATCCCTACGCTCGACGAGAACCGTCTTGAAGCCCCGCATAGCGGCATCGCGGGCGACACCGGCGCCCGTCGAGCCGCCGCCGATCACCAGCACCTCGGTCTCGAGAGAGGCCACGCTACTGAGGGCGAGAGTACACTCGCCCCGTCGACGCAGGAGGCTGGATGGCACCGGAAGAACCAGACAGGGACACGCACGAGGGCGACTTCGCGGAGGGGATCGAAGAGACCGAGCACGAGCACAAGGGCGACTTCGCGGAAGGGATCGAAGAGACGGAGCACACGCACGAGGGCGACTTCGCGGAAGGGATCGCCGAGACCGAGCGGCACCCGGAGGCCGAGAAGGGCGACTTCGCGGAGGGGATCGAAGAGGACGACTAGCAGGCGTCGGGGCCCGGCACAGCGGGCCCCGACGCCGTAGACATCGCTCCTATTCGACCCAGTCGAAGGTCCGCGTGACGGCCTTCTTCCAGAGCCCGTACTCCTTGTCGCGCTCCGCCGCATCCATCTGGGGTGTCCACTCCTTGTCCTTGCCCCAGTTGGCGCGGAGGTCCTCGACCTCCGACCAGAAGCCGGTCGCGAGGCCCGCCGCGTACGCGGCGCCGAGCGAGGTCGTCTCGGCGACCGTCGGGCGGATCACCGGAACGTCGAGCACGTCGGCCTGGAACTGCATCAGCAGCTCGTTGTAGACCATCCCGCCGTCGACCTTGAGCGAGGTGAGCTCGACGCCCGAGTCGGCGTTCATGGCATCCACCACTTCCTTGCTCTGCCAGGCGGTGGCCTCGAGCGTCGCCCGGGCGATGTGGCCCTTGTTGACGTAGCGGGTCAGCCCCGCGATCACACCGCGGGCATTGCCTCGCCAGTACGGGGCGAAGAGGCCGGAGAAGGCCGGGACGAAGTAGGCCCCGCCGTTGTCCTCCACCGTCTTCGCCAGGTCCTCGATCTCGGGCGATTCCTTGATCAGTCCGAGATTGTCCCGCAGCCACTGGACGAGCGCGCCGGTGATCGCGATCGCGCCCTCCAGGCAGTAGACGGCCGGCTGATCGCCGATCTTGTAGGCGAGCGTCGTCAGCAGGCCGCTCTTCGACTGGACCGCCTCGGTCCCGGTGTTCAGGAGCAGGAAGTTGCCCGTCCCGTAGGTGTTCTTGGCCTCGCCGATCGCGTAGCAGGTCTGGCCGAAGAGCGCGGCCTGCTGGTCGCCGAGGTCGCCGGCGACCGGAATGCCCGCCAGGTCGCCCTTGGCCTCGCCGTAGACCTCGCTCGAGGCCCGGACCTCCGGCAGCATCGCCCTCGGGACGCCCAGGATGCCGAGGATCTCGTCGTCCCAGTCGAGCGTCTCGAGGTTCATCATCATCGTGCGGCTGGCGTTCGTCACGTCCGTGACGTGGGCGCCGCCGTCCGCCCCGCCGGTGAGGTTCCAGATCACCCAGGTGTCGATGTTCCCGAACACCACCTCGCCGGCCTCCGCGCGGGCGCGGACGCCGTCGACGTTGTCGAGGATCCACTTGATCTTCGGGCCCGAGAAGTACGTCGCGATCGGGAGGCCGGTCTTGGCCCGGAACCGGTCCTGGCCGCCGTCGGCCGACAGCTCGTTGCAGATCTGGTCGGTCCGCGTGTCCTGCCACACGATCGCGTTGAAGACGGGCTCCCCGGTCGTCTTGTCCCAGACCACCGTCGTCTCACGCTGGTTCGTGACGCCGACGGCGGCGATCTCGGACGCCTGCGTCTTGCCGACGCCGGCGCCGACCATCTCCTGGGTGCGCTCCCAGATCTCCTTCGCGTCGTGCTCGACCCAGCCCGGCTTCGGATAGATCTGCTCGTGCTCCTTCTGATCGACCGAGACGACCTGCCCGCCGTGGTCGAAGACCATGAAGCGCGTGCTGGTCGTGCCCTGGTCAATCGCTGCTGCGTACTGCGCCATCCACTGCACCTCCTATCTCGGTGGCTCGGCCCCCCAGGTCTCGGCGGCGGTCTTGAGCAGCAGGTAGCTGGAGGTCGCGCCGGGATCCTGATGTCCGGCGCTGCGCTCGCCGAGGTAGCTCGCACGCCCCTTCTTGGCCACGAGCGGAGTGGTCGCCTCCATGCCCGCCTCGGCCGCTTCGGCCGACCTCCTGAGCGCCTCCTCGAATGAGGCACCCTCGGCGACAGCCGCCGAGAAGGAGTTCTTCGCGGGAATGAGGGCGTCGACCATCGTCTTGTCCCCCGGTTCCGCCTTGCCTCGCATCTGCACGCCGTCGACCGCCGCCGTGAGGGCCGCAGCCCAGTCTTCTGGCTCGAGCTCGCTCTTCCCGGTCGTCGCCAAGCCCATCTGGAGGAACAACGTCCCGTAGAGAGGGCCACCCGCGCCTCCGACCGTCGAGACCAGCGTCATCCCCACGGTCTTGAGCAGGGCGCCGATGTCGTCGCCCTCCAGCCCATCCAGCTTGGCGAGGACTGCCTTCATCCCTCGGTCCATGTTGATGCCGTGGTCGGCATCGCCGATCGCCGAGTCGAGCCGGGTCAGGTACTCCCTGTTGTCGGCGACGGTCGAGGAGAACGCCTCGACCCAACCGAGTACCTGGGCATACGGGACCGCCATCCGGACCTCTACGCGCCCCACCGCAACCCAGGTGTGTTGACTGGGGCGTCCCAGAGCCGCTTGAGCTCGTCGTCGAGCTTGAGCAGGGTGATCGAGCAGCCCGCCATCTCGAGCGACGTGATGTACGGCCCGATCAGGTTCCGCGCGATCTCGATCCCACGTCCCTCGAGCAGCTTGTTCAGCTCGTTGTAGACGACGTAGAGCTCGATCAGCGGCGTCCCGCCCATGCTGTTGACGAACGCGAGGACCTGGTCGCCCTCTGCGAACGGCAGGTCCTCGACGATCGGGGTCGTGAGGCTCTCGACGATGTCGGCGGCGGGAGCGAGCTTTCGCCGCTCCCGGCCCGGCTCGCCGTGGATCCCGATGCCGATCTCCATCTCGTCGTCGCCGAGCTCGAAGGTCGGCGTGCCGGCCGAGGGCACGACGCACGACGTGAGCGCCATTCCCATGCTGCGGCCGTTCGCGTTGACCTTCCGGCACAGCTCGGCGACCTGCTGCAGCGACTGCTTCTCCTCCGCAGCCGCGCCGCAGATCTTCTCGGCGAGCACGGTCGTGCCGACGCCGCGCCGCCCGGCCGTGTAGAGGCTGTCCTGCACGGCGACGTCGTCGTCGATGACGACCGCCTCGACCTCGATTCCCTCGCCTCGGGCGAGCTCGGCAGCCATCTCGAAGTTCATGACGTCGCCGGTGTAGTTCTTCACGATGTGCACGACGCCGGCTCCGCCGTTGGCCGCCTTCGTCGCCTCCAGCATCTGATCCGGCGTGGGCGAGGTGAACACTTCACCCGGACACGCGGCATCGAGCATGCCCATGCCGACGAAGCCGCCGTGCATCGGCTCGTGCCCTGAGCCGCCGCCCGAGACGAGCGCGACCTTGCCCTGCACCGGAGCATCCGCCCGAACGACGTAGTTCGGCCCGTAGTTCACCTTGATCAGCTCGCCGTGGGCGGCGGCCAGCCCCTGCAGCGACTCGGTGACGACGTCTTCCGCGCGGTTGATGAGCTTCTTCACGCTTGGCTCACCCCCTTTCGGGTCACAACAGTCCGGTCAGCCTGTCGACGAGGCCGAGGACTTCGAGATTGCCCGTGCCGGGCGCAAAGAACGCCTGATACGTGACCGCGCCCAGCGTGCCGCCGATGAGCGGGCCGACCACAGGGACCCAGGCGTAATCCCAATCCGAGTCTCGCTTGCCCGGGATCGGGAGCACGGCGTGGGCGATTCGCGGCCCGAGGTCGCGCGCCGGGTTGATCGCGTACCCGGTCGGCCCGCCGAGCGAGAGGCCGATCGCAAACACGAGTAAGCCGACCAGGAGCGGCACGAAGGACTGTCCGAGCGCCGTCGCCAGTGTCGCTTCTCCGATCGCGCCGGAGCCTGCCTCGACGAAGTGCCCGACGATGAAGAAGATCCCGAAGAGCAGCAGGAACGTCCCGATGATCTCGGTCATCAGGTTCGCCGGCTTGTTCCGGATCGCGGGCGCCGTACAGAAGACGCCCAGCTTGAGGCCCGGGTCCTCGGTCTCCCGCCAGTGCGGCAGGTAGGCGAGGAAGACCAGGATCGCACCGAGGAACGCCCCGACGAACTCGCCGGCAATGTACGTGGGCACCTCGTCCCACGGCGTGACGTCGGTGAACGCGTAGGCGACCGTCACGGCTGGGTTGAGGTGCGCGCCGCTGAACTGGCCGACGGCGTAGACGGCCATCGCGACCGCCATTCCCCATCCGAACGTGATCACGATCCAGCCCGCGCCCTCGGCTTTCGAGTGGGCGAGCAGGACTCCGGCCACGACGCCGTCTCCGAGCAGGATCAGGATCCCAGTCCCGATCACCTCGGCAGTGAAGATGTCCATGACACCCCCTTCTGGGTCAGAGTGCGCGCAAGAACATCTCGCACGTTGATTGCGAAGTCAACGCGCCTTCACCACTTCGACCACGCCGGCGGCGCTCAGGATGAGACGTCGACCGCGTACCGGTCGCGAAGCTCGTGCGCGATTCGGTCGTCGCCGCCGATCAGGTGAAGCTCGTACGGGTAGGCGTACTGGGCCCGAAAGCCCTTCTCGCGGGCGAGGATCCTCCCCCACAGCGAGACGCTGCCGAGCGCGATCGGGCGGCCGCGCCGGACCGGCGGCAGCTCGCGGTACTCGCGCCCGTAGCGGTGGCGAATGCCGGTGTAGCGCCGGAGGAGATCTTCCGCGAGTGCCCGCGTCGTGAAGGCGTAGATGCCGCACTCGTGGCCCGCGACCGGAGCCGCCTCCCGGTGGAGCGTGCACGTGGCCTCGAATCGCCGCTTCGGGGGCCAGCTGACGTGGTGCCAGGTGAACGATTCGAGCCGGTACTCGTCGCCGTGAAGCCGGACGTGCCAGAGCCGCCACCCGAGCACGGGATCGATCGAGAGCGCGCTCATGCCGGTGCGGGCTCCTCCGTCGGCGCCTCCACCGGAGCGGGTGCGGGCACAGGCTCTTCGAGCGGCGTGATCTCGATCTCCCGCTCGGTCTCTGGGACGCCTATGTCCATCGCCGACTCCTTTCTGGCGTAGCTGACACGCTAGAGAGCGGGTCGGCTGACAAGGCTCCGCCGGGCCGCGCGGCGCGTTAGCCTCGTGCAGATGACCCAATGGACAATTCGGCGGCGAGCCGCCGCTTGGTTCATGGTCCTGGTCGCTCGGACGATCACGAGGAAGTCCGTCCGCTTCCTCGAGCGCATCGACGACGCCCGTCAGCGCATCTTCTTCGCGAACCACTCGAGCCACCTGGACTTCATCCTCATCTGGTCCTCGTTGCCACGCCACGTGCGGGAACGGACGCGGCCCGTCGCCGGCCGCGACTACTGGGAGCGCAGCCGGTTCCGGCGCTACTACGTCCAGAAGGTCTTCAACGCCGTGCTGATCGACCGCGTCCTGCTGGACGGCGACGCGGTCGGCGGCAAGTTCGACCGCCGCGGGCGCGAGGCCGTGGAGCAGATGGTGCAAGGGCTCGGCGCCGAGTACTCGCTCATCCTCTTCCCCGAGGGCACCAGGGGGACCGGCGAATCCATCGGGCAGTTCCGCAGCGGTCTCTACTACCTCAGTCGCGAGCGCCCAGACGTGGAGCTCGTCCCCGTGCGCATCCACGGCGCCAACAAGGTGCTCCCGAAGGGGCGAAAGGTGCCGCGGCCACAGGAGAGCGACCTGACGTTCGGCGAGTCGATGCGGTTCGAGGAAGGCGAGACGCGGACGGCGTTCATCGGGCGGGCGCGCGCGGCGCTGAGCAGGCTCTAGGTCACGAGCGCCGCACGAAGTCGATCGAGACGGGCACGCCCTCGAGCTCGAAGCGGTCGCGCAGCTGGTTCTCGACCCAGTAGCCGTAGTCGCGGGTGATCAGGCCCGGGTCGTTGACGAAGAACCGAAAGCGCGGCGGACGGACCTCCGTCTGCGTGCCGTAGAGGAGGTTGAGCCGCTTGCCGTTCCGCGAGGGCGGCTGGCGCGCATCGCGGAGCTCGCCCAGGAAGCGGTTGAGCTCGCCGGTCGCGATGCGCGCGACGTGCTTGTCGTAGAGCTCCTCGATCCGGTCGAGGAGCCGGTTGACGCCGCGGCCGGTCTTCGCCGAGACGGCGACGAGCGGCGGCCGTTGCTTGAGCCGGTCCTGGAGGCGCGGGCGCAGGTCCTCGATCCCGACCTGGGTGATGTCCCACTTGGACGCGACGACGAGGGTCGAGTTCTGCGCCTTGCGCGCGACGTCGGCGACCGCGAGGTCCTGGTCGACGAGGCCCTCGCTCGAGTCGACCAGCACGAGCGCGACGTCGGCCCGCTCGGCCGCCTGGAGTGCGCGGAGCTCCGAGTAGTACTCGATTCCCTGACGCTGGCGGCGCTTACGACGCAGGCCGGCGGTGTCGACGAGGACGAACGTCCGGTCTCCGCGGCGGAGGACGGTGTCGACGGCGTCACGGGTCGTCCCGGGACTCTCCGAGACGATCACGCGGTCCTGGCCGACCAGGGCGTTGACGAGGCTCGACTTGCCGACGTTCGGCCGGCCGAGCACGGCGACGCGGATCGCGTCCTCGGGCACCTCGCCTCGCTCGGTCTTCCCAGGCAGCCGTTCGAGGATCGCGTCGAGGAGGTCGCCGGTCCCGTGCCCGTGCAGCGCCGACAGCGGGAGCGGCTCGCCCAGGCCGAGGCGGTGGAACTCGTGGATCTGCGCCGTCCGCGACGGGTCGTCGACCTTGTTCGCCACGAGCAGGACGGGACGGCGGGAGCGGCGCAGCAGGTCGGCGATCTCCTCGTCGCCGGGCGTGACGCCGACCTGGGCGTCGACGACGAAGAGGACGAGGTCGGCCTCGTCGATCGCGGCGAGGGCCTGCACGGCGACCTGGCGCGTGATCGGCGAGCTGTCGGCGAGGTCGACGCCGCCGGTGTCGACGAGCAGGAACCGCTGCCCGCGCCACTCGCACTCGAGCTCCTTGCGGTCGCGGGTGACGCCGGGCGTCTTGTGGACGACGGCGGCGCGGGACTCGGTGAGCCGGTTCACGAGCGTCGACTTGCCGACGTTCGGGAAGCCGACGATCGCGGCGGTGCCGACGAGCGGCGGGGCCGGCGTCTCCGTCACGCCGGCGGCGTCGCGTGCCGCGGGCGGCCGAGCTCGTGCGCGTCGACGAGGAAGCGCCACAGTCCGTGGATCTCGCGCTCGATCTCGGCCGAGGCCTCACGGTAGCCCTTCGCATTGGCGGGGAGCCCCTCGAAGGAGAGCGGGCGGCCCCAGGCCACCGAGACCGGCTCGAAGTTGCCGAGCTTCCAGAACTGCGAGCCGTGGATCGCCGCCGGAACGATCGGCACGCGCTCCTGGAGCCCGACCATCGCGGCGCCCGGCTGCACCGGCCCGGGTACTCCGCTGCGCTGCCGCGTGCCCTCGGCGAAGACCCCGAGCACGTCTCCCTCCTGGACGCAGCGGCGCATGAGGCGCACGGCCTCCCGGTCGGACTCGCCGCGCCGAACCGAGAACGCCCCGAACGCGCGAATCAGCTGCCCGAGGCCGGCGACCCGGTGGATCTCGATCTTGGCCATGTAGCGGATGTTTCGCGGGCAGGCGGCCCCGAAGGCCAGCGGGTCGAGCCAGGAAAAGTGATTGAGGGCGAGGACGACGCCGCCGGCGCGCGGCACGCGCTCGCTGCCGTAGATGCGGAGCGGGGCGAGCGTGCGGACGATCGCGCCGAGCGTGGGGCGCGAGACTGCCCAGGTCACGTCGGAGGCGCTCATGCGACCCGGGCGCGGACGAGTTGCTCGACCCGACGAACGACGCCCTCGACGTCGAGCTGAGTCGTGTCGATCAGTTCGGCGTCCGCGGCGGGCTGCATGCGCTGAGCGTCGCTCTCGTCGCGGAGCCTCAGATCCGTCGCCAGGGCATCGCCGCCGATGTCGGGCCGCTCGAGCTGGCGGCGGCGGGCGCGGGTCGCGGGATCCGCGTTGAGGTAGACCTTCACGTCGGCGTCGGGCGCGACGACGGTTCCGATGTCGCGGCCCTCGATCACGGCGTTGCCGAGGTCGGCGAGCTCCCGCTGACGGCGCCGCATCACCCTGCGCACCTCCGGGTGGCGCGCGACGATCGGGACGAGCCGGTCGATCTCGGCCAGCCTGATCTCCTGCGTGACGTCCTCATCCGCGATCGTCACCCGGCCGTCGTCGTCGAGCTCGACCGGGTTCTCCTCGGCGAGACGCCCGAGCCCCGGGCCGTCCTCGAGGTCGAGGGAGTCGCGGACCGCGAGCCAGGTGACGGCCCGGTACATGGCCCCCGTGTCCAGATACCGGAAGCCAAGCCGCTCGGCAAGCAGACGCGCGACGGTGCTCTTCCCGGCTCCGGCGGGCCCGTCGATCGCAACGATCATCGCTGGGTCACCGTCTCGAGCAGGTCGAAGAATCCGGGGAAGCTTACAGCGACGCTCTCGGCGTCCTGGATCTCCACGCCCTCGCGCGAGACGAGCCCGCCGATCGCCGCGAGCATCGCGATCCGGTGATCGCCGCCGGCGAAAACCACACCCCCACCCTTCGGGCGGGTGGGTACTCCCCTCACCCCGAAGCCATCATCGCGTGCCGTGGCGCGCACGCCAAGGGCTCGGAGCGCATTTGTCACAGTTTCGATCCGGTCCGTTTCCTTTGCGCGCAGCTCCTCGGCGCCCCACACGGCGCTCTCGCCCCGCGCCATCCCCGCCGCGAGCGTGAACAGCGGCAGCTCGTCGATGAGCCGCGGCACCTCGCGGCGTCGCACGACGGTCGCGACGAGCTCGGCCGGCCGCACCTCGAGATCGGCGACCGGCTCCCCGCTGACCGTCCGCCGGTTGAAGACGGCGATGTTGGCGCCCATCCGCTCGAGCACGTCCAGGAAGCCGGTGCGGAGCGGGTTGACGTTGACGCCCTCGACGAGCAGCTCGGACCCGTGGAGCAGCGTCGCGGCGAGGACGAACGGCGCCGCAGCCGAGAAATCGCCGGCGATCTCGACCTGGAACGGCGCCAGGCGCTCGATCGGCGAGACCGCGACGTCCGTGCCCCGCCGCACGACCTGGACGCCCGCCTCCCGCAGCAGCCGTTCGCTGTGGTCCCGCGAGGGCAAGCGCTCGACCACCGTCGTCGGCCCGCCCGCTGCGTAGAGCCCCGCGAACAGCACCGCCGACTTCACCTGGGCGCTCGCCACCGGCAGCACGTAGCGGACGGGCGTCAGGCGTCCGCCCTCGACGAGCACCGGCGCGCCGCCGTTCGTCGTCTCGACCCGTGCGCCCATCTCCCGCAGCGGCTCCGCGATCCGCTCCTGCGGACGCCGGGAGAGGGACTCGTCGCCGGTCAGGACGAATCGGCCCTCCTGCCCGGCCAGGATCCCCGAGGCGAGGCGCAGCACCGTGCCGGCGTTGCCGCAGTCGAGCGGGCCGTCGGGCTCGCGCAGCCCCCGCAACCCGGCGCCCCGCACGCGCAGCGTCTCACCGCCGTCCTCCGCGACCTCCACGCCGAGGTCGCGCACGACCCGGATCGCCGCCTCGGTGTCCTCTGCGCGACCGAAGCCGCGGATCTCGCTCTCTCCGTCGGCGACGGCGCCCAGCAGCACCGCCCGTTGCGAGATCCCCTTCACCCCCGGCACGGCGATCGCGCCCCGCACGGACGCCGCCGGCTCGATCCTCATTCCTCGACGACCGCCGAGACGACGACGCCGTAGCCTTGCGCTTCGAGGACCGCGGACGCCCGTGCCGCCTCCTGCTCGCCCGCAACGAGCACGGTCAGCGTCCCGCCGCGCTCCGGTGAGACGTGCTGGAGCTCGAAGTCCTCGATGTTGATCCGCTCCGCGCCGAGGGCCTGGGTGATCCCGGCCAGCACGCCCGGCCGGTCCGGGACGTGGACCCGCAGCCGGTGGAGCTGCCCCGGGTCGCCGTAGGCCTCGCGGATCATCCCGCGTCGATTCAGTGCCGCCTCGCCGATCCACCGCGCCAGGAACCCGGCGTCGCCAGACTCCAGCGCGGCCTCGACCTGCTCCAGCCCGCGGCGGTGCTCGCCGAGCGCGGCGCGGAGGGCCTCGGCGTTCTCGAGGAAGATGTCGACCCAGATCCGGGGATTGGCCCCTGCAACGCGCGTCATGTCGCGGAGCGAGCCGCCCGCCGACGAGAGCGGGTCGTGCCCGTCGATCCGCGTCGACCCGGCCTGGTTGACGAGGACGTTCGCCATCACGTGCGGCAGATGGCTCGTCAGCGCGACGAGCCGGTCGTGCGCGCGCGGATCGACGGCCACCGGGGTCGCGCCGAGCTCGCCGACGAACCCGTGCACCATCCGGTACCGGTCGGGCTCGCTCTGCGGCAGCGGCGAGAGGAACCACGTCGCGCCCTCGAACAGGTCGGCGCTCGCGTGCTCGGGCCCGCGCGCCTCCGAGCCGCACACCGGGTGCCCGCCGATGAACCTCGACGAGCCGTCGGCCGCCGCGCACACCGCCGTCTTCGTCGAGCCGACGTCGGTCACCGTACAGCCGTCGCCGCTCGCCTCGAGGACGGCGCGAACCCGGCCCGCGAGCTGGCTGACCGGGACGGCGACAACCGCGAGCTCCGCCGCGTCGAAGGCCTCTCCCAGGGTCGCGGCCGGCTCGTCGATCGCCCCGCGCTCCGCCGCGACCTCGGCGGCGGCGGCGTCCTCGTCGAACCCGACAACGCTCGCTCCTCGCCGCTTCGCGGCCAGGCCGACCGAGGCGCCGATCAGCCCGGTGCCGACGATCGCGACCCGCACTAGCCGATCTGCTTGCCCAGCAGGGCGGCGAGGTCGGTCACCTCGCGCGCAAAGGCCCCGAACTCCGCAGTGGGGATCTGCTGCGGCCCGTCGCAGAGCGCTTCCTCGGGTCGCGGGTGGGCCTCGACGATGATCCCGTCCGCGCCGACCGCGGCTGCGGCGCGGGCGAGCGGCAGCACCAGCGCTCGACGCCCGGCCGCATGCGAGGGATCGACGATCACCGGCAGGTGGGTCTCCTCCTTCAACACGGCGACCGACCCGAGGTCGAGCGTGAAGCGAAGCGAGCGCTCGAACGTCTTGATCCCGCGCTCGCAGAGGATGATTCGCTCGTTGCCCTCCTTGGCAACGTACTCCGCCGCCATCAGTAGCTCCTCGACCGATGCCGAGGCGCCGCGCTTGAGCAGCACCGGCTTGTCGGTCCGGCCCACTTCGGCGAGCAGCAGGAAGTTCTGCATGTTGCGTGCGCCGATCTGGACGACGTCCGCGACGTCGAGAACCTCCTCGACGTGGCGCGGGTCGAGCAGCTCGGTGACGATCGGGAGCCCCGTCTCGTCGCGGGCCTCCCGCAGCACCTCCAGCGCGTCCAACCCGAGGCCCTGGAACGTGTACGGCGACGTGCGTGGCTTGAACGCGCCGCCGCGGAGCATCGTCGCCCCCGCGTCGGCCACTGCACGCGCGGTCTCCAGCGTTTGCTCGCGGTATTCGACGGTGCACGGGCCCGCGATGAGCCCGAAGTAGCCGTCGCCGATCCGCCGGCCGTCGACCTCGATCACCGTCGGATCCGGGGCCAGCTCGCGCGCGACGAGCTTGTACGGCTTCAGGATCGGCAGCACTCGTTCGACGCCCGGGTAGCCCTCGAGCGGCAGCCCCGCCAGCAGGTCGCGCTCGCCGATCGCACCGATGACCGTCACCTCGCGCCCGCGCGAGACCCGTCCGTCCGCGCCGACTTCCTGGAGTCGGGCGACGACGTGCTCGGTCTGATCGGGCGTCGCACCCGCAGCCATGACGATCAGAAGCTCGGGCGAAGCGTTCCTGGTGGCCATTGTCGCAAGTGTAGGTTGACGCCGTGGACCCGAGCCAAGACCCGATCATCCGCCAGCTTCGGGAGCAGGTCTCCGACAACGACCGGGCTCTCGTCGAAGCCGTCAACACGCGTCTCCGGCTCGTCGCCAGGCTCAAGACCTACAAGGAGTCACACGGTTTCGACTTCGTCGACCCGGAACGCGAGGAGTGGATGCTCCGCGACGTCTCGCGCGCCAACCGCGGCCCGCTCTCGCAGGAGGGGCTCGAGGAGATCTACGCGGCCATTCTCGACCTGACCAAGCGGGAGGTCTCTTGACCGACGCCGGAGCCGCGCGTACTCTCAAGGCCGATGACTCCCTCTCGCACCTGGGGCTGGGCTTGGCGCCACGAGCGGGGCGGGAGCGTCGCCTGAACTGACCCGGCCGCAAGCCCGTTCCGCTCGAAGACCTTCCACCGGAGGGTCTTTTTCGTGTTGGCACCGCAGGAGTTGAATGAACGTCCAGACCGTCATCTCCACCGACCTGATCACCCCGCTCGGGGCCTACCTGAGGCTGCGCGGGGCGGGGCGCGCGAGCTTCCTGCTCGAGTCGGTCGAGCGCGGCCGCCTCGGGCGACACTCGTTCGTCGGCTTCGGCTCGCGCTTCGTCGACTTCGCCGAGGCCGAGACCTGCGGCGAGCCCGTCGTCGGCTACCTCGGCTACGACCACGCGGCGACGCTCGAGCCCACCGTCGAGCTGCCGGACGAGGGCCCAGGCCTCCCCGAGAGCCGGTTCGCGGTCGCCGAGGCGCTGATCCGCTTCGACCACGTGCTCGGCCTCGCGGAGGTGCTCGGCGGGAGCCCGGACGAGCTCGCCGCCTTGCTCGCCGCGCCGGTCGATGACGCGAGGAACGGCTCCGGGGCTCGCGGCGGGGCGACCCGCCGCTCCCCTGGACGGTTCGAGTACGAGCGCCGCGTCGAGCAGGCGAAGCGCTACATCCGGGCCGGGGACGCGTTCCAGATCGTCGTCTCCCAGCGGGCCGAGCGGCCGACGGATGCGAGCGCCCTCGAGCTCTACCGCTCCCTCCGCCGGGTCAACCCCTCGCCGTACCTCTTCCTGCTCGAGCTCGACGAGCTCGCGCTGGTCGGCTCCTCGCCGGAGACGCTCGTCAAGGCCGAGAACGGCGTCGCGAGCCTCAACCCGATCGCCGGCACGACGCATCCGGGGGAAGGGGACAGCGAGCGCCTGCTCGCCTCCGAGAAGGATCGCGCCGAACACGTGATGCTCGTCGACCTCGGCCGGAACGACCTCTCCCGGGTCTGCCGGCCGGGGACCGTGCGCGTCCAGCGCTTCCTCGAGCCCGAGCGGTACTCGCACGTCACGCACCTCGTCTCCGAGGTGACGGGCGAGCTCGAGGACGGCGTGACGCACTTCGACCTGCTGCGTGCTTGTTTCCCGGCGGGGACGGTCAGCGGCGCGCCGAAGGTCCGAGCGATGCAGATCATCTCCGAGCTCGAGGGCTACCGCCGCGGGCCGTACGCGGGCGCCGTCGGCTACTTCCTGCCGGGTGGCCCGCTGGACACGTGCATCGCGATCCGGACGATCGTCCTCCACGACGGCGTCGCGCACCTCCAGGCCGGCGCCGGGATCGTTGCCGACTCGTCACCGAGCGCCGAACACGACGAGTGCCTGCGGAAGCTGGCGGCGCTGGAACGCGCGATCGAGCTCGCGGAGGCGAGAGGATGATGCTCCTGATCGACAACTACGACTCGTTCACCTACAACCTCGCGCACCTGTTCGCCGAGCTTGGCGCGGAGGTCGAGGTCCGCCGCAACGACGCGATCGACGCCGAGGAGGCCGAGCGGCTCGCGCCCTCGCACCTCGTCGTTTCCCCCGGCCCCGGGCTTCCCGGCGACGCCGGCAACGCGAGAGAGATCATCCGCCGGCTCGCGCCCCGCACGCCGACGCTGGGCGTCTGCCTCGGGCACCAGGCGATCGTCGAGGTCTTCGGCGGCGAGGTCGGCCGGGCGAGGACGCTCGTCCACGGGAAGGCGAGCGTCGTCACGCACGACGGCCGCGGGCTGTTCAAAGGGCTGCCGGACGACTTCCTCGCCGGCCGGTACCACTCGCTCGCGGCGACGAGCATCCCGGACGAGCTCGAGATCTCGGCCCGCTCGGACGAGGAGGTCATGGCCGTGCGCCATCGCGAGCTTCGGGTCGACGGCGTCCAGTTCCATCCGGAGTCGGTCCTGACGCCGGTCGGGCCAGACCTCGCCCGGAACTTCCTGGAGGCACGCTGATGCAGAGCGCGATCGGACGGCTGCTCGACGGCCATGACCTCTCCCGTGACGACGCCCGCGCGGCGATGGACACGATCATGAGCGGCGAGGCGACGCCGGCCCAGATCGGCGGCTTCCTGGTCGCGCTGCGGCTCAAGGGCGAGACGGCGGACGAGATCGCCGGCTGCGCCGAGGCGATGCGGGCGCACGTGCTGCCGGTCAGACCCCAGCGCGACGACCTCGTCGACACGGCCGGGACCGGCGGCGACGGCGGCCGCACGTTCAACATCTCGACCGCGGCAGCGCTCGTGGCGGCGGCGGCCGGCGCCGGGGTTGCGAAGCATGGGAACCGCGCGGTCTCCTCGGCCTCCGGCTCGGCCGACGTCCTCGAGGCGCTCGGGTTCAGCCTCGAGCTGCCGCCGGAGCGGATCGCGCAGTCGATCGATGAGCTCGGCTTCGGCTTCCTGTTCGCCCCGACGCACCACCCGGCGATGAAGCACGCAGCCCCCGTCCGCAAGGAGCTGGCCGCGCGCACCGTCTTCAACGTGCTCGGCCCGCTGACGAACCCGGCCGGCGCGCGGGCGCAGGTCGTCGGCGTCTACTCACCGGACCTGGTACGTACCCTGGCCGAGGTACTCGCCGCGCTCGGTGCGCGGCGCGCGTTCGTCGTCCACGGCGCGGCCGGAATCGACGAGCTCTCGCCGGCCGGCCCCAACCTCGTCTGCGAGGTCGTCGACGGCGGCGTCCGAGAGCGCGAGATCGATCCGCTCGAGCTCGGGGTGCCGCGGTGCGCGCCGGAGGAGCTGCGCGGCGGCTCGCCCGAGGAGAACGCGCAGGCGATCCGAGACGTCTTCTCGGGAGCGGACGGCGGCCGGCGCGACGCGATCCTCCTGAACGCGGCGGGGGCGATCGCCGCCGGCGGGCACGCGGAGGATCTCCGCGAGGGCCTCGAGCTCGCGCGAACGGCGGTCGATTCCGGAGCCGCGGGCGAACGACTGGAGGCGTTGATTGCGTTTCGCTGAGGCACTCCGGCAGCCCGGGCTGAGCGTCGTGGCGGAGGTGAAGCGGCGCTCGCCGTCGGCGGGCGACCTGCGGCCGGACGCCGATCCGGCCGCGCTCGCCGCCGCCTTCGAGGCAGCAGGAGCTGCGGCGGTCTCGATCCTCGTCGACGAGCGCTTCGGGGGCTCGATCGACGACCTCCGCGCGGCGCGTGCCTCCGCGGCGCTGCCGCTCCTGGCCAAGGGCTTCTTCTCGACCGCCGCGGAGCTGGAGGAGCTGCGCGACGCCGGGGCCGACGCCGTGCTCCTGTTGCTCCGCGATCTCGACGATCCGAGCACGATAGAGTTAATGCAAACGGCCAGAGCACTTGGAATCGACACGCTTGTCGAGGCGCACGATTCGGACGAGTTGCAACGAGCCGTCGACCTCGACGCCGACCCGATCGGGATCAACGCACGCGACCTCTCGACCTTCGGGATGGACCGCGCCGCGCAGCTCCAACTGGTGGCGACGGCAGCCGGGGACCGCGTCGTCGTCGCCGAGAGCGGCATCGCCTCGCGCGCCCAGGGCGCAGCAGCCGAGCTGGCCGGCGCGGACGCGATCCTCGTGGGCTCGACGCTGATGCGAGCGGACGATCCCGCCGCCGAGCTCGCCGAGCTCGCCTCGCGGCCGCTCGTCAAGGTCTGCGGCCTCACCCGCGAGGAGGACGTGGCCGTCGCGGCTGAGGCCGGGGCCGATATGGCCGGCTTCATCCTGGCCGACGAGAGCCCACGGCAGGCCGCCGACCTCCTCCCCGTGCCGGAGACGATGCTGAGGGTCGCCGTTCACGTCGGCGAGTACGAGGAGCGCGGCGCCGACCTCGTCCAGCTGTACGAGCGGGAGGACGGTCACCGGGCCCGCGACGCCGTCCTGCTGCGGGACGGTCGAGCGGTCGCCAGGGTCCTCGACCTGCCGTGGGAGGAGCAGGATCCAGGTCACCTCGAGCGAGCCGGGCGGACGGAAGGACGTCTGATGCTCGCCGGCAGGCTCGGCCCCGACAACGTCCGCGCCGCGATCGATGCGGTCCACCCGTGGGCCGTCGACGCCGCGTCCCGGCTGGAGGTCGAGCCGGGGATCAAGGATCACGCCAAGGTCCGTGCCTACGTCGAGGCGGCGCGGTGACGACCGGCCTCTACGGGGCCTACGGCGGCCGGTACGTCCCGGAGACGCTGATCCCGGCGCTGGACGAGCTCGCCGCGGCCTGGGACGAGGCGCGCGAGGACCCTGCGTTCCGCGCCGAACTCCACCACCTGTTGACCTCCGTCGGCGGCCGCCCGACGCCGCTGACCCTCGCCGAGCGCTTCGCGCCGGGCCAGCGCCTCTACCTGAAGCGCGAGGATCTCCTCCATACCGGCGCGCACAAGCTCAACAACACGCTCGGGCAGGCGCTGCTCGCCCGGCGGCTCGGCAAGCGCCGCATCGTTGCCGAGACCGGCGCCGGCCAGCACGGCGTTGCGACAGCGACGGTCTGTGCCCGCTTCGGCTTCGAGTGCGTCGTCTACATGGGCGCCGAGGACCTGGAGCGGCAGGCGCCGAACGTCAAGCGGATGCACCTCCTGGGCGCCGAGGTGCGGACGGTCGACTTCGGGACGAAGACCCTTCGGGAGGCGACGAGCGAGGCGATCCGGGACTGGATCACGAACGTCGAGACGACGCACTACCTGATCGGCTCCTGCGTGGGGCCGCACCCGTACCCGGAGATCGTCCGCGAGCTGCAAGCGGTGATCGGCCACGAAGCCCGCGAGCAGTTCCTCGAGGCCGAGGGGCGGCTGCCTGAGGTCGCCGTCGCCTGCGTCGGCGGCGGCTCGAATGCGATCGGGCTCTTTGCCGGGTTCCTCGACGATTCCGACGTTCAGCTGGTCGGCGTCGAGGCGCACGACGCCGCCAGCCTGGGGACGGGCCGGACCGGGGTGCTCCACGGGGCGCGGTCGTCGCTGCTCGCCGACGAGGACGGGCAGGTCCTCGACGCGCACTCGATCGCCGCCGGCCTGGACTATCCCGGGGTGGGGCCCGAGCACGCGTTCCTGCGGGACTCGGGCCGGGCCGAGTACGTGAACGCGACGGACGCCGAGGCACGTGCGGCCTTCGAGCGGCTCGCCCGGACCGAGGGGATCATCCCGGCGCTCGAGCCCGCGCACGCGCTCGCCCGCGTCGCCGAGCTCGACGCCGAGCTCGTCCTCTTGTGCCTGTCGGGTCGAGGAGACAAGGACCTGTGATTGCCGGGCGGATGAAGACCCTCGTCGTCTACCTGATGGCCGGCCGAGAGACCCCCGACTTGGTCGAAGCCGCCGTCGAGGGCGGCGCGGACATCGTCGAGCTCGGCTTTCCGTTCTCCGACCCGCTGGCGGACGGCCCGGTGATCCGCCGGGCCGCCGAGCGTGCGCTCGCGGAGGGCATGCGGACCGAGGCGTGCCTCGACTGCCTCGCCCGCGCGCGCGAGCGGGTGGACGTTCCGCTCGTGCCGATGACCTACGCCTCGCTGCTGGAGGCCTACGGGTACGAGCGGTTCGACGCGGACGCCCGGTCTGCCGGCGCGACGAGCCTGATCGTCGCCGACCTGCCCGTCGACGAGCATCCGGAGCTGCACCGCGTGCAGCTCGTCGCGCCGACGTCGACCGACGAGCGGATCGCGCTCGCGGCGGAGAACACCGACGGATGGCTCTACCTCGTCACCGTCACCGGGACAACTGGGGCGCGCGACGGCCTCTCCCCCCTGCTCGCCGGCCTCGTCGAGCGGGCACGGGCGGCCACCGACGCCCGGCTGTACGCCGGCTTCGGCATCTCGACGCCGGACCACGCGCGCGACGCTGCCGAGCTCGCCGACGGTGTCGTCGTCGGCACCCGCGCGCTCGAGGTCGCGGAGGACGGCCCGGCGGCGCTCCGCGACTATGTCCGCTCGTTAGCGAAAATGGTCCACTGACATGCGCGTCTTCTCCGGCATCCAACCAACGGGCTCGAAGCATTTCGGGAACTACAGCGGCGGCTTTCGCCAGTACGCCGCGATCCAGGAGGAGAGCGACGCGTACTTCTGCATCGTCGACCTGCACTCGATCACGGTCGAGTACGACCCGGCCGACCTCCGCGAGCGCACGCTCGACCTGGCGGCGATGCTCTTCGCGACCGGCCTCGATCCGGACCGGTCGACCGTCTTCGCCCAGAGTCACGTCAAGGCCCATGCGGAGGCGGCATGGCTGCTCAGCTCGGTCACGAGCTTCGGCGAGCTCCGCCGCATGACGCAGTTCAAGGAGAAGTCCGATCAGCAGGAGTTCGTCTCGTCCGGGCTCTTCACGTACCCGGTGCTGATGGCCGGCGACATCCTGCTGTACCAGACCGACGTCGTGCCGATCGGCGACGACCAGCGCCAACACCTCGAGCTGAGCCGCGACATCGCCGAGCGCTTCAACTCGCGCTACGGCGAGACGTTCAAGCTGCCCGAGGGCCGGTATCCCGACGTGGGAGCCCGGATCATGGATCTCCAGGAGCCGGAGCGGAAGATGTCGACGACGCTCGGCACGCCGCAGGGCACGCTCGAGCTGCTCGACCCGCCCGAGACGCTCGCGAAGAAGGTGAGGAGCGCGGTCACGGACTCCGGCAAGGAGGTTCGCCGTGGGCCGGGGAAGGCGGGAATCGAGAACCTGATCGACATCATGTCGGTCGTGACCGGTGAGCAGCCGGAGGCGATCGAGTCCCGCTACGACGGCGCCGGCTACGGGCAGTTCAAGGCCGACGTCGCCGACGCCGTAGTCGCGGTCATCGCTCCGATCCAGGAGCGCTATCGCGAGCTCCGCTCGGACGATGCCGAGCTCCAGCGGCTGCTGCGGGTGGGCGCCGACAAGGCCCGTGAGACTTCCGCGCCGACCCTCGCGGCGATGTACGACCGCATGGGCTTCGTCCGGCCCTGACTTGACCTTGCGGACCTGGCTCGTGCGGCCACGCCGGGTGTCACCGCCGGTGCCAGGCACCGGACGTGTCTCCTGTTAGTGACGGCGAGTGAGAGCCTCGATCTCCGGCGCTTGCAGCTCCCGCCACTCGCCCGGCTCGAGGCCGTCAAGCGTGAGGCCGGCGTAGCGGCTGCGGCGGAGGCGCCTTACCGGGTACCCCAGCGCATCCAGCATCCGTCGCACCTGGCGGTTCCGGCCCTCGTGGATCGAGAGCTCCACGAGCGAGGGGCCCAGGCGACGCACGCGGGCCGGAGCAGTCAGGCCGTCCTCGAGCTCGACGCCCTCGGCGAGACGGAGGAGCGCCTCGTCCGACGGCTCGCCCTCCACTTCGGCCTCGTACACCTTCTCGACCTCGTAGCGCGGGTGCGACAGCCGATGGGCGAGGTCGCCGTCGTTCGTGAGCAGCAGGGCGCCGGTGGTGTCGGCGTCCAGCCGGCCGACAGGGACGACGCGGACCTCGTGGCCCACGAGCTCGACCACCGTCGGCCGGCCCTGCGGGTCGCTCGCCGTCGTAACGACCCCCGCCGGTTTGTGGAGCAGGACGTACGTGAGCGGCTGGAGCCCCACGACGCGGCCGTCCACCTCCACCCGATCGCGCGCCGCGACGAACGTGTTCAGCTGACCGGGCTCGCCGTTGACGAGCACGCGCCCGGCCTTGATCAGCTCGTCCGCCTTCCGCCTCGAGGAGACACCTGCCCGGGCGAGGAACGCGTTCAGACGCACGCGAGTAGGGTTGCAGCGTGGGACGGATCGCGCCCTACCTGCTCTACGAGGACGGCGCCGCCGCGATCGACTTCCTGACCAAGGCGTTCGGGTTCGAGGAGGTCATGAGGACGGAGGACGGCGGAGTCGTGAACCATGCCGAGCTGCGTCTCCGCGACGACACGGTCATGCTCGGCCACCCGGGCGCGGACTTCGAGAGCCCGAAGAGCGGCGACTACCCCGGCGCGGCCGTCCACGTCTACGTCGACGACGTCGACGCCCACTTCGAGCGGGCGAAGGCCGCCGGCGCGGAGATTGCCGCGGAGCCCGCCGACCAGGAGTACGGCGACCGGCGCTACGACGCCAGGGATCCGGAAGGCCACTCCTGGTTCTTCGCGACCCGGATCTCGAACTAGCGTGCGCGTCGCGCTGATGGTCGAGGGCCAGGACGGCGTCTCCTGGGATCAGTGGATCGCGCTCGCCGAGGCCTGCGAGCAGCACGGGATCGAGTCGATGTTCCGGTCCGATCACTACCTGCCGCTGATCGGGCCTCGTGACCGCGTCGCGACCGACGCCTGGACGCTGCTCGGCGCGCTCGCCGCCCGAACCACGCGCCTGCGGCTCGGGACGCTCGTCTCGCCCGTCACGTTTCGCCATCCATCCGTCGTCGCCAAGGCGGCGGCGACGGTGGACCACGTCTCCGGCGGCCGGGTCGAGGTCGGGATGGGCGCCGGCTGGAACGTCCCCGAGCATGAGGCGTACGAGTTTCCGTTCCCGGAGACATCCGAGCGGGTCCGGATCCTTGCCGAGCACGTCGAGCACGTGGACGTCCAGCTGCGCGACGACCCGCTGACCGTCCAGCAGCCGAGGCCGCCGCTGATCGTCGGCGGCGCCGCGCAGCGAGGCACGACCGTCCCCGCGGCGCGCTTCGCCGACGAGTACAACACCACCGGGGTCGATCCGCCCGAGGCAGCGAGACGCCGGAAACGCCTCGACGAGGCCTGCGAGCGCGAAGGACGGGACCCGTCGACGTTGCGCTTCTCGCTGATGACCCCCTTCCTGCTCGACCGGGACCACGCGCGACGGTTCGTCGAGCGGTTTCCGAGAGCCGGAGGCGCCGACGAGTGGTTCGACGAGCTTGCGCGCCGCGGGCTCGCCGGGGATCTCGTCGCCGGGCTCAGTGAGTTCGAGACCGTCGGAGTCGAGCGCGTGATGCTCCAGCACATCGTCCACGACAATCTCGATGTCGTCGCGGCGATCGGGCGCGAGATCGCGCCGGCGGTCGCCTAGGGAACTTCGAGGTCGCGCCGCTCGATCAGCACCGCGGCGGCGCCGAGCGCCACTACCGACGCGAGCCCGACGACGACCAAGCCGATGCCCCGGACGCCCTCAGCGAGCGGCGACTGGCCGATCCACCAGAAGCTCGACAGGAACCGAAACGGGTCGAGCCACGACGCCAGCTCGTGCAGGCCGTTGACCAGGAAGCTGAACGCCGCGAACACCGCGGGAACGGCGATCGCGAGCGCGCGGCTGGGATGCGCCGCGCCGACGGCGAGGGAGAGCCATCCGTGCAGGACACCCAGCAGCCCGAGCCCGACGACCGCTCCGCTGAGGCGACCGAGCGGCAGATCGAGGCCGAAGATCGGGTCCAGCACGAGGAGTGCGAGGAACACGACCACGACGAAGATCGCCACCTCGATGCCAAGCGCCAACCCTTTCGCCGCCACCCCGTCCCGCCGCCGAACCGGGTAGGCGAACAGCAGCTCGAGCCGGCCCGCCTCCTCCTCTCCCGCCAGCGTGCGAGTCCCGAGGTTGATCGCGAATACGATCGCCAGCAGCGGCAGCATCAGGTTGAAGAGCTCGGTGTCGATGAAGCCGGGGCCGGACGTGATGTTGCCGGAGAATCCGAACAGCGACTTCAGTGCCTCCGGATAGTCCTGGACGAGCTCGTCGAAGTTGGCCTCGCCTTCGATCGACGGGAAGATGGCGGCGATCAGGGCGATGTAGGCGGCGACGCCGAGGCACCACCCGATCAGCGCCCGGGTCCGGTCCCGAAGCCCTCGGTTCAGGAGCTCAGCGGCTTCCATCATCCTCCCGGTACAGCTCGAGGAAGATCTCCTCGAGATCTGCGGGCTCGGCGACGAAGTCGACGAGCTGGTGACGGGCGGCGACTTTCACGACCGCGTCCATCGCGGCCTCCGGCGCCGACAGGCGGACGACGCCGTCCTCCGTACTCTGGACGCGAACGCCGTCGAGCCCGTCGAAGGAAGCGGGATCCACAGGGACGGCGAACGTGATCTCGATGTGACGGAGCGAGCGCTCGCGCAGCGAGCCGACCGAGTCGACGTCGATCAGGCGACCGCTGCGGATGATTCCGACGCGGTCGGCGGTGTGCTGCACCTCGTCGAGCGAGTGCGAGGAGAGGAAGACGGTGCGGCCGTCGGCGGCCGTCTCGCGGATGACCTGGCGGAACTCTTCCTGGTTCAGCGGATCGAGGCCGCCGGTCGGCTCGTCCAGGATCAGCACGTCCGGCCGGTGCATGAACGCCTGCACGACTCCCAGCTTCTGGCGGTTGCCCTTGGAGAGCTCCCGGATCGGCCGGTCGAGGATGCAGTCGAAGCGCTGCACGAGCCGATCGCGCAATGCCGCGTCGGCGCTGCCGCGGAGCCGGGCCAGCGAGTCGAGCTGCTCGCGCCCGGTCAGGCGGTCGTTCAGTCTGAGGTCGCCCGGCAGGTAGCCGACGCGTCGCCGCGAATCCACGCCGCTCGAGCGCGTGTCGAAGCCGTTGACCGCGGCGCGCCCCGCCGTCGGCCGGATCAGGTCGAGCAGCAGCCGGATGGTCGTGCTCTTGCCCGCGCCGTTCGGCCCGAGGTAGCCGAAGACCTCGCCGCGCTCGACGCGGAGGTCGAGATCGACGAGCGCCCGCACGCCGTTCGGGTACGTCTTCGACAGGCCCTGGGTCTCGATCGCCGATGACTCGGCCACCGAGTCATCGTGCCAAAGCTCGGCGTTAGGCCGGACGCTTCTCGGCGACCTGCTCGAGGCGGTCGCGGATCGCTTCGGCGTCCGCGCCGACGTCGTCCAGCCGAGGCAGCTCGGAGAGGCTCTCGAGCCCGAAGATCCGCTCGAAGAGCGGCGTGACGCGGTACCGGATCGCACCGACGGACTGGTCACGGCCCGCCTCGGCGATCAGCCCGCGCTCGACGAGCCCGGCCACGACCGAGTCCGCGGCGACGCCGCGAAGCCGCGCGATCTCGGGCCGCGAGCAGGGCCCGAGGTACGCGATCACGGCCAGCGTCTCGAGCGCCGCCGCGGAGAGGCCGCGCTCGACGGGCCGCTCGAACAGCCGTCCACAGGCCTCCGCCGCCTCGCGCGAGGCGCGGAACGCCCAGCCGCCCGCGACCTTCTCGAGCACGATCCCGCTCCGGCCCTCGCCGAACCGCTCGGTCAGCAGTCCGAGTGCCATCTCGACGCGCTCGGCGTCCTCCGCCGCCGCCTCGGCCAGCTCGGCCACGGTGAGCGGCTGAGATGCGACGACGAGCAGCGCCTCGAGCGTGTGCGCGAGGCGGTCGAGCGGGTTGGCGGCGACTAGGCGGAGCGGGCGTTCCATCGTTCTCTCCTTTCCGCCTCGGCGGCGTCGTTCCTCCGCACCCGGATCGGGGCAAAGGGCGCCGGCTGCGACAGCGCGATCTCCCCCGCCTTCCGCAGCTCCAGAAGCGCCAGGAACGCGACGGCCTGCTCCACACGCGTCATCCCCTCCAGCTCCGCTTCGAAGTCGAACTGCGTGCGGCGCCGGAGCAGCGACCGAAAGCGGCCGAGGAACTGGTCGACCGGCGGAAACTGCTCGAGATGTGCCAGCGAGACGGGCGGCGGCTCCGTGGCCAGGCCGCGCAGCGCCGCCGCCAGCGCCGAGGGGTCCTGGGGCGCGGGCCGCTGGGCGGGCCGCGGCGCGAGCGGCGCCGGCCCGAGGCGGAAGAAGCGGCCTTCCTCCTCGTCCAGCCGCTCGGCGAGCCAGGCGGCCGCCTCCTTGATCCGGCGGTACTCGGCGAGTCGCCGCGCCAGCTCCTCGGCGGCCTGGGCGGGATCGAGGTCTTCGAGGTCCGGCGTGTCGCCGGCGAGCAGCGCGCGCGCCTTGAGCTCGAGCAGCGCAGCGACGAGCACGAGGAACTCTCCGCAGGCGTCGAGATCGAGCTCGTCCCTCTCGGCCAGGCGCTCGACGAACGCGAGGACGACGTCGGCGACGTCGACCTCGCCCAGCTCGAGCTCCTCGCGGAGGACGAGCGCGAGCAGCAGGTCGAAGGGACCCTCGAACGCCTCGAGGTCGAGCTCGAGCTCGCGGACGGGCACGGGCACCGGCAGGACGCTAGCGGCCGGGGCGGACGCGGCCCTTGGGAATCGCCATCGCCGGGCCCTTCGGCTCCCTCACCGCCGGGGCGCGGCGCCCAGGGCGAGGCCGGTCGCGAAGCAGTTGCCACCAGATGAAGAACGCCGTCGCGGCGATGAAGACGACGATCGAGACCCAGGCGTTCAGCCGCAGCGGGCCGAGCTCGTGCGACGGGTCGATGCGCAGCAGCTCCTCGAAGAACCGGCCGAAGGTGTAGAGCATCACGTAGAGCGCGAACAGCGCCGGCGGCTTGAACCGGATGTAGCGGTCGAGGACGAGGAGCAGCACCGCCGCCGCGGTCACGTAGAGGAATTCGTAGAGGAACGTCGGGTGGAAGGTCTCGGAGGCGGCGTACTCGAAGGGGCGGTTCTCGGGGTCGATCTCCAGGCCCCAGGCGCGATCGGTGGGCTTCCCGAAGAGCTCCTGGTTCCACCAGTTGCCAAAGCGCCCGATCCCGTGGGCGAGCATGAGACCCGGCGCGGCCGCGTCCATCAGCGCAAACGCGCTCTTGCCGGCTCGCCTGGCGACGATGCAGCCGACGATGGCCCCGAGCAGGATCCCGCCCCAGACGCCGAGCCCGCCCTTCCAGACCATGAACACGCCTTGCCACTTGGGGTCGGGCACCTCCGACCAGCTCGTGATCACGTGGTACGCGCGGGCGCCGACGATCCCGGCGGCGACGGCCCAGACCGCGATTCGCAGCAGGAGATCCCAGTCGCCGCCGGCGGCGCCCGGCCGCTTCGTCCAGCGCAGGCCCGTGACGACGATGCAGACGGTGATCGCGAGCAGAAGCATCAGCCCGTACATGTGGATGTCGAGCGGGCCGATCTCGAAGAACCCGCTCGAGGGCGATGGAATCGAGGCGATCACGCGCGGGGCATTCTGCCCGTCGCGCGCGCTGCGCGGCGCTTAGAGGAGGATCTTCGTCGCCAGGTCCGGCGGGCATCCGCGCCGGACGAGCTCGACGGCCCGGTGGAGATCGACGTCGTTGCGTGACGCAAGTCGCCCGGCCGCACGGCGGCTGTATCCGGCCCGCTCCAGCTCCTCGATGCGCCAGAGCTCGATGCGCTGCTGCTCGGTGTCCTCGAGAACGTGGAGTTCTGTCTCGCCCATCGGGTTACCTCCGGATCGCTGCAAGTGTTCCCACATTCGTCGGCCTCTCGGTCGCCGTCACTCTCCCCCGATCGGGGGGTTCCAAGGGTTTTCGCGCGAAGTCGGCGGGCGGTTCGAAGACCGCCCGCCGACAGACTGCGACCTAGGCCGGCCTAGTGCGTCGGCGCCGGAGCCCGCACGCGCAGGCGCCGAGCCAGTAGGTAGAGCAGCGCCCCCAGACCCAGCAGGAACGCGATCACGGCCGTCGCGGTCAGCACCGGGAATCCGCCCCCGTCCCCCGCACCGCCGATCGAGACCGGCGCGAAGGTGTGCGTCCGCGCGCCGCCGTACTGCGTGAATCCGTCGTAGACCGAGTACGACCACTTGCCCGTCCGCGGGAAGACGACATGCGCGATGTAGACACCGGGCTCATCGGTCGCCGCCGCCTTGAACGTCTTCGACGTCGAGCCGTTCTTGATCGTCAGCGTCGGCACGACGCCCATCAGCGGCGTGTCCGGATTGCCGTGCTGCAGGACGGTGATTCGAGCGTCCCACGTCTGGCCCGGGCCCATGTCGTCCGGCGGAGGCCCGACACCCGCCGTCGCCCATCCGCCTGCCGCCGCACTCGCCGGCACCGCCAGCGCGGCGAGGGCGAGACCGATCAGAAGCTTCCTCATCTGCACCTCCTCAGGGATTCTCCGCCTCTACACCGACGCGCGCGAGTCGGTTCCGAGCCCTCACCGCATCGACTCCGCGATCCGCAGCGCCTGCTCCTTCGATATGTCCGCCTCGATCCGCACCGTCACGCCGTCGTTCCGCTCCAGGACGAGGGTGTTGCCGACGAGCCGGAAGGGCTCCTCGCGCTCCGCGCCGGGGTAGAAGAGGAAGTGCCGCTCGCCCTCGATCCAGACGCCGCTCGCATCGTCGGTGCTGACCCGTTCGATCCTCGTCGCCGTGTTGACGAGCTTCTCCAGGGCGCCCAGCGCAGAGACCTGCGTGATCAGCAGTTGAGGCTTGTCGAGCGAGCCGTAGACGAACGAGACCTGCCCGGTCGGGAGCGGCTCCGCGTAGTAGACGTTCGGATCCTCGTAGCCCGGGAGCGTCGGCACCCGCACGGGGAAGCGGACGCGCTCGCGCGCCTCCGCCAGGCTGACCCTCTCGCCGACGCCGAGGTCGCCGGTCGCCAGCTCGACCTCCGGCAAGCCTTCGACCTGCCGGATCGTGACGGCGCCGATCCCGAGCCAGTCGAGGACGGCACTGCGCGCCTGAGGAACGGCCAGCACGGCCCCGACCGCAACCGCCAGCGCGGCCAGCAGGAGCACGAGCGGCCGCCGCCACGAACGGGGCCGCCGGCCCTCGGCCAGCCGCCGCCGGACCGCGCCGGTCAGGTCCGGCGTCTCCGGGTAGTCGAGCTCCCGAGCGATCTGGGTGAGGGCGAGCTCGAGCTCAGACATCGGCGACCTCCATCCGTTCCCGCAGGTGCTCGAGCGCCCGCGAGAGTCGAGACTTGACAGTTCCCTTGCGCAAACCGAGCGCCTCCGCGGTCTCCGCCTCGGAGAGCTCGAGGAAGTAGCGGCAGGCGACGACGTCGCGCTCCTCCTCGCGCAGGCCGTTGACGGCGGCGAGCAGGTCGCTCTGCCGCTCGGCGTCGAGCAGAGACGACTCGGGGGACGGGGCCGCGCCCCCCGAGGTGACTGCCGCCGCGGCGCGCAGCGCGAGGTTCGCGCGCCGGCCGGCCGAGCGACGGCGATTCCTGGCCTCGTTGGCGACGATGCGAAGCAGCCAGGGACGGAGCTCGGCGCCCGGCCGGAACCGCCCGAGCGCGTAGAACGCCTTCACGAAGGCGCTCTGCGCAGCCTCCTCCGCATCGGCGGCGTTGCCGGTCAGCAGGTACGCGGTCCTGAAGGCGATGCCCTGGTATGCGTGCACGAGATCTCCGTAGGCGTCCTGGTCGCCGCGCTTCGCGCGCTCGACGAGCTCCGCCTCTGTCAGTGGTCGGCCCACCACCGACCCTTGTACACCGGGACGGCCCGTCAGGTTCCGCGTCTACTCGAGCAGCGCCCGCGCTCGGCTCGCACCCACCACATGCCCTTTCCGCTCGTAGAGCCCGAGTGCCTGCTCGACGTGTGGCTGCGACTCGCCCTCGCGGTCGGTGAGGCGAAGCACCTCGGCGAGATCCATCAGCGCCTCGGCGTGCAAAACGAGGAAGTCCGTCTCCTCCGCGAGCGCGACGGCGTCGCGGGCCAGCTCCGCCGCCCCCGCGTCGCCCCGCCTGGCCAGGAGCTTCGCCTGCACGGCGCGCCACTGGACACCGGCGGAGAGGTCGTCCGGCGCGCTCGACCGCTCGCTGACCTCGCTGAGCTCGAACGCCTCGTCGTCGCGACCCTGCGCGTACAGCGCGTCCGCGAGCTTCGCCGCCAGGTCGGGGAAGGTCGCGATCTCCCCGATCTCGTCGAGCGTCTGGTAGCCCGACGCGAGCTCGCGTTCCGCGGCGGCCGGGTCGCCGGCGAGCATCTCGACGATCCCGTACGTCTCCGTGGCCGACGCTGCCGTCACCCGCAGCCCCAGCTCGCCGAGCAACTCGCGGTGCGACGCGACGAGCTCACGCGCCTCGGCGAACGACCCGGCCATCGCCTTCAGTCCGGCGAGCGCGCGCAGCGCGGAGGCGACGATCCGCCGCTGCTGGCCGGGCTGGGCGAGGATCTCCTCGCAGACCGCGATTGCTTCAGGCACCGGCATCGGCCCGAAGAACGCCGCTCCCACCGACAGGTTCAGGCTTTGCGCCTCGGTTCGCGCGTCGCCGGCCCGGCGGGCGTACGTGATCGCGCGCTGCAGCGCCTCGTCCGCCGCCGCTGCCTGACCGCGGAACCACGGCGGCCAGGCGAGCAGCTCCCACGCCTTCCCGAGCAGCCGCTCGTCGCCGGCGGCCTCGAAGGTCTCGACGAGGAGCGCTCCCTCGGTCGCCACGTCCTCGGACGCGGGATCGGTCTGCATGTGGAGGCGCAGGCGGATGAGCTGCGCACGCGCCTCGAGCACCTGGTCGCCGGCCTCCGACGCCGCCTCGGTCACCTCGGCAAGCACGCCCTCCGCCTGCTCGAAGTCCCCGGTCTCCCGCAGCGCCTCGCCCAGATCGGCTAGCAACTCGGCCCGGCCGGGCGCGCCCGGCTCGAGCAGCGCCGCGGCGCGCGACAGCAGGACGGCGGCGGCATGGACGTCCCCGCGCTCGTACGCCCGCCGGCCGGCCGCACCCAGACGCGTCGCCGCCCGCCGCGCCAGCGACCGCGCATCCTCGTCGACGGGAGCCAGCTCCGCGCGGTACCTGTACGCCTGCTCCAGGTGGTAACCGACGATCTCCTCGTATTCGGAGAGCCGGTGGTCCTCGGTCGCCCGCTCGAGCCAGTCCGCGAAACGCTCGTGCAGGTCCCCACGCGCCTGCTTGGGGAGCGAGTCGTAGGCAACTTCCCGGAAGAGGAGGTGGCGAAAGCGGAAGCTCTCGTCGCGGGCGGGGCGAAGCAGCTCGCGGCGAACGAGCTTCTGGAGCGCGTCGCCGACCCCCGCGCGCTCCTCTTTCGGCGACAGGTCGATGACCGCGGCGCGCCGGAACTCCCGGCCGATCGTCGCCGCGCGCTGGACGACCCGGCGCTCCTCTGCGTCGAGGCGCTCGAGCCGCGCGGCGAGCAGCGCGTGGATCGTCGGCGGGATCTCCGAGCCGCCGTCGCCGTTCTCGGCGAGCATCGCGAGCATCTGCTCGATGAAGAGCGGATTGCCCTCGGCGGCGTCCAGAATCCGGTCGCGCAGCCCCTCGGAGAGCTCGCCGCCCGCGAGGAGCAGCTCGACCAGCTGCTCGCTCTCCGCGGTCGAAAGCGGCTCGAGCAGGGTCGAGCTGATGTTCGCGCGGCCGCCGGCCCACCGCGGACGGGCATCGAGCAGCTCCGGCCGCCCGAGGCAAAGCAGGAGGATCGGCGACTCGGACGACCAGTCGGCGACGTGCTCGACCAGGTCGAGGAACGTCGGGTCGGCCCAGTGGACGTCGTCGAGGACGAGGACGACGGGGCGCTCCCGAGCGAGCGCCTCGAAGAGCTTCCGCGCCGCCCAGAACGTCTCCTCGTTCGAGCTCGCACTCCCGGCGAGCCCGGCCGCGCCGAGCAGCCGGTCGACGATCGTGTCGGCATCGCTCTCGTCGGCGAGGACACTCCGCAGCGACCGCTGCGGGTCGGCCCCGTTCACCTGCGAGACCACCTCGCGCAGCGGCCAGAAGGTGATGCCCTCGCCGTACGACAGGGAGTGGCCGTGCAGGACCTTCGCATCGCCGTCGAGCGAAGAGACGAGCTCTTGCGCCAGCCTCGACTTGCCGATGCCGGGTGGCCCGAGGACCGTGAAGAGCTGGACGGCCCGTTCCTCGGCGGCCCGCTCGAAGGACCGCTTCAGCCGGCTGAGCTCCTCCCCACGACCGATCATGGGTGTCTCCATGCGGCGGATGTAGCCCGGGGCTCCGGCCTCGACCTCCAGCAAACGCCAGGCTGCCCCTCGACCGGTGGTTCTCAGAGCGGCCGGGTCGGCCGCCTCCACGCGGACGGCGTCGCGCACGAGGCGCTCGGTTTGCTCGTCGACCAGGATCTCGCCCGGCTGGGCCGCCTGCTGGAGCCGAGCGGCGACGCTCACGGCGTCACTCGCGACGAGGCTGTGCGCGACCGCGTTGGCCGCGACCACCTCGCCGGTCAGGACGGCGGCTCGCAGGGCGACGGTGATGCCGGACTCATCCTCCAGCTCGGCGCCGAGGTCCTGCAGCGCCGTCCTCGCCTCGAATGCGGCGCGGACGGCGCGGAGTGCGTCGTCCTCGTGCACCCGGGGCACGCCGAAGATCCCGATGACCCCACCGCCGGTCGACGGCTCCGTGCTGGCGCCGTGCCGCTCGAGCACGTCGGTCACGGTCTGCACCGCGAGACCCATTGGCCGTCCGAGCGTCTCCGGATCGTGCGGCCCGTCCAGACTGAGGATGTCGGCTGCGACGACCGAGACCGTCTTCCGCGTCTCGGGCGCGGACACGCCGACGTCCTCGGGCTCGGGCGGCGCCGGCCGAGCCTCGTCTCCCAGCTCGAGCGCGGGATCCTGCACGAGGACCGCCTTCTCGAGCCGCTGCAGCGCGGGGCTCGGCTCGAGCCCGAGCTCCTCGACGAGGACCTCCCTCGTCTCCTGGTAGACGCGGAGTGCATCGGCCTGCCGGCCGGAGCGGTAGAGCGCGAGCATCAACTGGCCCCGGAGCCGCTCGCGGAGCGGGTGCTGGGCGACCAACGCCTCCAGCTCGGGGACGACGTCAGCGTGTCGCCCGAGCGCGAGCTCGGCCTCGATCCGGTCCTCCGTGGCCGCCGACCGCAGCTCGTCGAACCTGGCCGCCTCCGCCCGTGCGAAGGTCGCGTCGACGAAGTCGACGAGGGCGGGGCCACGCCAGAGCGCAAGCGCCTCGCTCAGCAGCTCGACGGCCGCGGCATAGTTGCCGGCGGCCAGCTCCCGGCGCCCGTCGGCCGCGAGCGACTCGAAGCGGTCTGCGTCGAGCTCGCCCGAGGCGACGCGCAGCAGGTAGCCGGGGCTGCGCGTCACGAGCCGCTGCTCCCCCTCGCCCTCGGGCTCCAGGAGCTTGCGGAGCTGCGAGACCCCGTTCTGGATCATCTTGGTCGCTGTCGGCGGCGGATCGCCCTCCCAGAGGTCGTCGATCAGCCGGTCGCTGGAGACGATTTCGTTCGCGTGCAGCAGCAGAACCGCCAGCAGTTCTCGCTGGCGCGCGCCGCGCAGCGGGACTGCTCGGTCTCCGGCGCGGACTTCGAGCGGCCCAAGGATCCCGTAGTCCATTCCTGAGCCTCTTGTACCGGAATTACCGCCCGGTTACCGGGGGATGGAGGGCGTCAGTGATCATCGAGCCATGCACACCCGCGTCGTTAGCCCCGTTGAGGACGGCTTCCGGCACCCCATTTGCGGCCTCGGAGCAATCGCCGAGGCATTCGCCGAAGCTTCGGCTGAGACGGGGTCCTCGGAAGAGCTCAGACATGCGCTCGATTCACGAGCGGACGAGATCGACGTCACGACCATGGGGGTCGCCCTCAGGCGCCTCGTCGGTCTCCTCGCGCTCAAGACGGGCGAAACGCCACGCTCGATCCTCGAGGAGGAGTTCACAAGAGCACCGAGTGACGAGTTCTGGCGAGGAACGCTGGGAGGCCCGCTGTAAGCGTGCAGAGCGTCCCGCCCAGTACCACCGTCGGCCGGCGCCTCCGGCGCTTCGCCGCTCCGCAGGGTTCGCCGCAGACCCTGGCTTCGGTTGGCCGACGAAGGAGGGCCCTGCGCCGAGAGAGGCCGCGACTCCCGGGCAGGGCCCTCGGTAGTTAGGTGGCGGCGGAGAGCGCCGCATGGCTCTCCGCCGCCTCCCTCCCCCTGACCGCAGCGCGCGGTCAGTTCTCTGGCACCCAGTAGGCGCCTCCCGGACGCAGGTCGTTCTTGGCGGTGCTGCCCCAGGCCACGGAGCCCCAGGCCACCGAGCCCCACGCGACTGAGCCCCAGGCGACCGAGCCCCAGGCTGCGGATCCCCAGGCGACCGAGCCCCAGGCCGCGGATCCCCAGGCTGCAGAGCCCCAGGCCGCGGAGCCCCAGGCCGCCGAGCCCCAGGCGGCGTCGTTCTCGACCACCTGCGTCCACCTCGTCGCATCGAAGACGGGCGTCGGGCCTCCGGCCGGATCGGCGACGAGGAAATCATTCAACGCCGCATGCGGGTTCGGCGGATCGACGACCGCGGCAGCGTCGGCGGCACTGAGGGTGCCGACGCCGACGGACCGGAACGTCGCCTGCGGCAACGGTTTGGCGGCCAGCATCAGCGCGCCCTTGACCTGATCGGGCGTCCAGCCCGGATGCTCCGCGAGGAGCTCCGCGGCGGTACCCGCCACGACCGGAGCGGCGAACGAGGTGCCGGACAGCTGGAGGTACCCGGGCTCGACGATGCGCTCGGGACGCTCGCGGGTCAGCGTGGCATCCGGCGGCACCGCGACGGCGATGTACCGGCCCGGCGCGACGATCTCCGGCTTGGCGAACCCGTCGCGGGTGTAGCCCCAGGCCGACCACGGCGCCGCGACGTCGTCGCGCTCGGTGAAGGAGCCGCGCGTGTCGGTCGCCCCGACGGTCAGGACGAACGGGTCGTTGCCGGGCGCGAACGGCACGGCGCTCTCGGCGCCGTTCGTGGCGTAGTTGCCCGCCGCTGCGATGACGACGATCCCGCTCTGCCACAGTCGCTCGACCGCGCGGTCGAGCGGATCCGAGACGAGGCTGGCCAGCGTCGTCCCGTGCAGCGAGAAGTTGGCGACCTTGATGTCGAGGCGCTGGCGGTTCTCGTAGATCCAATCGGCGGCGTCGATGACGTCGCTGACGTTGCCGACGCCGTTGTCGTCGAGCACGTCGATCGACACGATCCGCGCGCCGGGCGCCGCGCCCGTGTACCCCAGAGCTCCACCGGCGGCGACGCTCGCCACGGCCGTGCCGTGTCCATAGCCGTCACCGGAGGAGTTCGGCTGACGGTCGGTCAGGTTCACCGACTCGATCACCCGGTCGCCGAAGTCCGCCCTCGAAGCGTCGATCCCTGAGTCGACGATCGCGATCGTCCCCGGCTGTCCGGCCTGAACCCCGGGCCTCGCGTGAAGGGCCGGCATGCCTGCGACGTACGGCCAGTGCTGCTTGAAGGCCGGCAGCACCGCCGGCAAGCCCGGCACCTTCTCCGACGTCGCGGAGACCTCCGAGCTCGTGTCGGCCGGGTTCTGCGCGAACACCCGGACCCTGATCTTCTTGCCGACGTCGTAGGAGCGCACCTTGTACTCCGCAGCGCTCGCGTTCCAGATGTCGCTGCAGTTCTCCCCGTTCACATCGCAGCGCTCCCACTTGTACGAGAAGGTGATCGGCGACGTTCCCTCCCAGCTGCCGTTGGCCGCCGTCACCGTCTGCCCCTGCTCGACCGTGCCGAGGATCGTGGGCTCGGACTTCGAGACCGGAGGCCGCGCCGTGACGGGCGCGGTCACGAACGAGGCCCATCTGCTACTCCCGGCGCTGTTGGCCGCCGTCACCCGCACGCGGAGCCGGTAGCCCAAATCCTCTGTCGACGCCGCGTAGCTCGCTTCCGTCGCCCCCGGAATTCCGCGGCAGCCCCAGTAGTGGCCGCGAATGGTCGAGAGCGACAACGGGCGGTCATAAACCGCCACCTCGTCGACGTCGGCGTTCAACGACGGCTCGCCCGGGTAGCCGCCGACGGTGAGGCTGACGGCGGGCTCCCCGAGCGGGCCAGAGAACGGCTCGGAGCCGATCAGTGCCGCGTTGCGGTAGAGGCGGAGCGTCGAGCCATCCGACGTGGCCACGAGGTGCTCCCACGACCCAGACGGGGCGACTTCGGTTCGGACCGTCGTCTCCGCGCCGGCGACGAGGCTGTAGTTCCCGGCCCCGTCGAGCCGGAGCATGATCCCGCCTTCACCCGGCAACCAGCGCGCGAGGACGGCGCGGTCGGCCTGTGGTGGCGCGCTAACCCACACCTCGAGCGAAAAGCGCGCCGCGAGGGCCGGTCCCGGAACCTCGACTGTGCCGGTTCCACCAAGGCCCAGCCCCACGCTCCCGTCGCCCGTCACGCCGGGGATCCCGTGAGTCAGCGCGCCGACGTAGGTGCCGTTCCCGCTGCGGCCGGAAGTGTCGTTCGCAACCTGCCCGTCGGGCTCGGAGAAACGCCAGAAACCAATCGGCCCGTCCTCGCCGACGACGACCTCGCGATCCTCACTGTGGCAGCGCTGCCACTTGTAGGAGTACGAGAGGTCGCCGCCACCCTCCCACGTGCCCGACGTTGCGGTGAGGACCTGGCCCGGCTCGGCGAGCCCGGAGACCTGCGGCTCGGCCGTGTTCGTGGGGATGACCACCGGGGCTGCTTGGGCAGTGACGACGGCCGTCGGTGCGGCGATCGCCATGGCGGATCCTTCGCTTCCCGTCGCCTCGACGATCGCTCCGATGGTCGATCCGACGTCGGCGGCATCGAGCGTGTACGAGTCTCCAGTCGCGCCGTCGATCGCCTGGCAGCCGAGGCCCGCTGCATCGCAGCGCTGCCACTGGAACGTGTACGTAAACGGCCCCGTACCGCCCCAGGCGCCTGGATCCACCGACAACGCCGTCCCGGCGACGGCGTTCCCATGGATCGTCGGAAGCGCGGTGTTCGTGGGCAGGTCCGCCGCCGTCGTCGAAGTGTCGAGCGAGATCACGAGCGGCTGCGTGCTCTCGGCGAGGGCGACGACCTCGCTCCCGGTGAGGTTCGCCGAGACGCCCGGGACGGTGACGAAGGTGTCCTCGACGACGGCGGGTGCGTCGCCCGGCTCGCCTCCCTCCGCGGCTGCGCTCTCGACCTCCGCGGCGACCGCCGCAGTGCCGGCATCGCCCTGGACGATGACGTTGAAGGTCGAGTTCGGCGCCGCCTGCGCGGCGTCGAGCAGGCTCTGCGAGATCGTGGTTTCGGCTTCGGGGTCCGCCCCGGCTGTCAGCGGCGCGCCGAGGACCGCGCTGCAAAGCAGGAAGAGGGCAAGGCAGAGCCAGCCCCTCTGGAAAACGCGACCTGGTTGTGTGCGGCGCAGCTGGGCCTTCCTTCGCCGGGGGAGGGACGCCGCCCGGACGCGTGGCTCGCCGCTTTAGGGGAAAACTCCCAAACCACGCGACCGGGCAGTCCCAGGGACGATCTCACCGCACCGGAAGTGCGACAACTAGCCGATCGTCTAGGTTCTTCGGCCGTGCTTCTCGACGTCGTGATGCCGCGCTACGGGTTCCACGAGCGGCACGACATCTGGGTGCCCGCGGCGCCGGCGGACGCCTACGAGGCCGTCAAGACTGTGAGCGCCTCGGAAGTCAGGCTGATCGGGCCGCTGATGCGTCTACGGATGCTCGGACGCTGGCCTGGCAGGCTCGACACACGCGCTCCCCTCATGGGTGAGCTGGAGCACGGTGGCTTCGTCCGTCTTGCCGAACGCCGGGACGAAGAAGTCGTCTACGGGGCGATCGGGCGGTTCTGGAGCCCGACCGGAAACCGGCCGATCGTCGTCGCTGATTTCGCAGAGTTCATGGCGCCCGGCTACGCCAAGGCGGCAATGAACTTCGCCGTGCGCCCAGAGTGCGAGGGCAGCCGCATCACGACCGAGACGCGCATCGTCGGAACCGACGCGGACGCGTCGCGCAAGTTTCGCCTGTACTGGCTCCTGATCCGTCCGGGAAGCGGCGCGATCAGACGGAGCTGGCTGAAGGCGATCCGACGGAGGCTCGAGCGAACAAGTCAGGGAAGCGCTCCCGCGCCGCCGTGATGCAGCGGTCCCGCGTGCTCGGGCCCCAGCGGGCACGGTCGTACTCGGGCGCGAACGGGCGCTCGAGGAGATCGAGCTCGTCGACCGACGCTCGCAGCTCATCTTTCCACTCGGGATCCCGCGGTCTCGGCGCGTCGAGCAGCTGCCCGATCGCTCGTACCAGCAGGTCCTTGCGGACGATGTTCTCGGGCGACTGGTCTTTGAGACAGACGCCGTAGGCACCCGAGAGGTAGCCCTGCCACTCCTCCTCGAGGTCGGTAGCCGCGCCGCCGGCGGCCAGGAAGCGGCGGGCGAAGTCCTCTCGCCCGGCGTCGGCCAGGTCGAAGTAGTCGCCGGGCACCATCTCCGTCCCGTCGGGCAGCACGTAGCTGGGCTGCGGCAGCTCGCCCTGAGCGATCAGCCTCCGCACCTGGTCGGGCGTCTCCGAGCGCGCCGCGCAGGCCTCGTCGAGCGTCAGGTAGTTCGCGCGAACGTAGTCGACGTCCGCCGCCGTCATCGTCGGCTCCACCCGGAAGAGGGTAGTTGAGGCCTAGAAGTCGGCGGAGACGCTGTCGAAGAGGGCGTAGAGGGCCCAGTTCACGAGCGAGACGACGATCGTCGCACCGACATACGTCCAGAACCCGTCGATCGAGAAGTCGGGCGCGATCCACTCGGCGAGCGCCAGCATCGCGATGTTGAGCACGAAGTAGAAGAGGCCGAGCGTGAGGACGATCAGCGGGAAGGTCAGGATCGTCAGGATCGGCTTCAGGAACGCGTTGGCAATCCCGAGCACTGCGGCCCCGAGCAGCAGCGAGCCCCAGCGTCCGATCGTGACGCCGTCGAACAGCCAGTCGATGACGAGCAGGGCGACGATGTTGACGCCCCAACCGATCAGCGCCCCGATGATCGGTCCGCGGTTCAAGGCGCGCAGTATCTCAGGCGTCGGCGGACCGCTCTCCCGTCATGCGCTTAACCTCGGCGTCGATGTCCCAGCCGTCCTCGTCGACGTCCTCGAGATAGAGGCGTGCCCACGCGATCCGCTCGTTCGGGACGCCGAAGATCACGACGCCGATCTCGTGGAGGGTGGAACCATCCGCCTGGGTGCCCGTGAGGCGCAGCTCCAGCCAGGCCGAGTCGGCAGTCTCCGCGGAGCCGAGGATCTCCCACCGAACGTCCGGTACGGCCTCGAGCATCGCAGACCAGTTCTTTCGCACCTGGTCGATGCCCTGAAACGCCCTGGCTGGATGAGCCGGTTGCTCACTCCGATAGTCGCGCTCGAAGCAAGCGAGCATCCCCTCGAGGTCATGGTCGTTCGTCGCCCGGACGAGGCGCTCGGCGGTTGCCAGCGGGCCCGCCATGCACCCAGCCTAGACCCCGACCGCGAAGCCGTCTACGACCCGGTCAGCCGACGGCGGCTTCGCCGAGCAGGGCCTTAACTTCGCCGAAGAACGCGGGTGTCGGCCTCACCCGGTAGCCGGGGCCGAGCTCGAGCGTCTTCGGCCCAAGCGACGTGTCGACCGACAGCAGCACAGGTGTCTCGCCGGGGAAGTCCTTGACGAGCCGCGCGAGCTCGCCGACGAGCCCGGCCTGCGCCTTCAGGGCGTCAACCCGTAGACGCACTTCCTTCGCGGCCTGCGCCGCCTCGAAGGCGGTCACCTCGAGAGCGATCAGCTTCGTCTCGCCTTCCTGCTTGTGGTCGACGCGGGCCTTGATGACGAGGATCGCGTCGGTCGCCAGCAGCTCCCGCGCCTGCTCGTAGACGGAGTTGAAGACGACGACCTCGGCGCTGCCGGCCAGGTCGTCCAGCCGGACGAAGACCATCGGGTCGCCTCTGCGCGTCGTCACCTGCCTGAGCGCGCCGACGATGCCGCCGACCGTGACGACCTCGCCTTCACGGCGAGCCGGCACGTCCGCCAGCCGGCAGTTGGTCTTCCGGAGCAGCTCGTCCTTGACCGCGGTCAGCGGATGCTCGGAGACGTAGAGCCCAAGGGACTCCTTCTCCATGCGCAGGAGGTCGTTCTTCTCGTACTCCTCGGCGGAGATCGGCGGATGCTCGATCTCAAACATCGACTCCTGGCCGAAGAAGAGGTCCTCCTGCCGTTTGGCGCCCGAGCCGAGCGCGGCGTCGAGCGCCTCGAGCATCCCGCGACGAGTCGCCCCGGTCGAGTCCAGCGCGCCACACATGATCAGCGACTCGAGCGCGCGCTTGTTGACGACCGTGGTCGGGACGCGCTCCGTCACATCCCACAGCGACTTGAAGGGCCCACCGTGTTCGCGCGCGGCGACGAGCGCCGCCGCTGACCCCTCCCCCACGTTCTTTACGGCGTTGAGCCCGAAGCGGATCTTTCCCTCCACGACGGCGAAGTCCGTCTGGGACACGTTCACGTCGGGCGGCTCGACCTCGATCCCGATCTCGGCGCAGGCGTTCACGTACAGCGGCACGCGGTCCTTGGTGTTCATCACGGACGAGATCAGCGCGGCCATGTACTGGTGCGGGTAGTTCGCCTTCAGGTAGGCCGTCCGGTACGCGATCAGCGCGTAACAGGCGGCATGCGACTTGTTGAACGAGTAGTCCTGTGAGGCCTCGGTGTTCTTCCAAAGCTGGCTTGCGGCAGCATGCGGGACCCCGTTCTGCGCGCACCCGTCCAGGAACTTCTCCTTGAGGGACGCCATCAACGCGTGGATCTTCTTCCCGATCGCCTTCCGCAGGTCGTCCGCCTCCGCCGGGGAGAAGCCCGCCAGCTGCTTGGCGATCTCCATGTACTGCTCTTGGTACACGGCTATTCCGTACGTGTCCGAAAGGATGGGTTCCAGCCGAGGATCGAGATAGCTCGCCTGCTCGACGCCGTTCTTGCGTTTTGCGTACGTCGGGATGTTCTGCATCGGCCCCGGCCGGTAGAGCGCGACGAGCGCGATCAGGTCTTCGAACTCCGTCGGACGCACCGCACGCAGCGCCTCGCGCATCCCCGAGCCTTCGAACTGGAAGACGCCCATCGCGTCGCCGCGCGCGAGCATCTCGTATGTCTTCGGGTCGTCGAGCGGGATCTTCTCGTTCGAGAGGCCGCCGACGAGCTCGTACGTCTTCTCGATCACGTCCAGGTTGCGGAGACCGAGGAAGTCCATCTTCAGGAGGCCGAGCGCCTCGACGTCCCACATCCCGAACTGCGTGACGACCTCCTCGCCCTCGCCCTTGCGCTGGAGCGGGACGTACTCGACGAGCGGCCGGTCGCCGATCACGACGCCGGCGGCGTGGATCGAGTCGTTGCGGACGAGTCCCTCGAGCGGCTTCGCGAGGTCGACGATCTCCTTGACGAGCGGGTCGGCGTCGTAGGCCTGCTTCAGCTCGGCGCCGGGCTTGAGGCAGTCGTCGAGGTAGACCTTTGGGCCCTCCGGGATCAGCTTCGCGATCTTGTCGACCGTCCCGTAGGGGATCTCGAGCACGCGGCCCGCGTCGCGGACCGCCGCGCGGGCGAGCATCGTGCCGAAGGTGATGATCTGGGCGACGCGGTCACGGCCGTACTTTTCGGCCACGTAGTTGATGACGCGGTCGCGCCCGGCGACGGCGAAGTCGATGTCCATGTCCGGCATCGACTTGCGGCCCGGGTTGAGGAAGCGCTCGAAGAGCAGGTCGTAGCGCATCGGGTCGACGTCGGTGATCTCGAGCGAGTAGGCGGCAAGCGAGCCGGCGGCCGACCCGCGGCCCGGCCCGACCTGGATCCCGTTCTGCCGGGCGAAGCGGACGAAGTCCCAGACGATCAGGAAGTAGTCCGCGAAGCCCATCTCCTTGATCGTCTTCAGCTCGAACCGAAGGCGGTCGTTGAGCTCGGGCGTGACGCGGCCGTAGCGCCGCTCGAGCCCCTTCTCGCAGAGCTCGACGAGGTAGTCGAACGCGTCGCGGCCCTCCGGCGTCGGGAATTTGGGCAGCCGGATCTGCCCGAGCTCGATCTCGACGGTGAGGCGCTCGGCGATCTCGACGGCGGTGCGCAGCGCCTCGGGGTGGTCGGCGAAGTCCGTGGCCATCTCCGCCGGGCTCTTGAAGTAGAACTGGTCGGAGTCGAACTTCCAGCGGCCCGGGTTCTTCAGCGAGTCGCCGGACTGGATGCAGAGCAGCGCCTCGTGCGCCTTCGCGTCCTCGTGGCTCAGGTAGTGGACGTCGCCGGTGGCGACGAGCGGCAGTCCCGCCTGCGCGGCGAGCTGTACGAGCTGCGGGTTGATCCGCGCCTGCTCCTCGATGCCGGCGTTCTGGATCTCGACGTACACGTTGTCGCGCCCGAAGACCTGCGTCAGCCGGTCGAGGTCCGCGGCAGCGTCCCTCGGGCGGCTCTCCTTCAACGCCCTCGAGACCCGCCCGGAGAGGCAGCCGGAGAGCGCGACGATCCCCTTGGCGTGTGTCTCGAGGTGCCGCCAGTCGACGCGCGGCTTGTAGTAGTAGCCCTCGAGGTAGGCGGCCGAGGCGAGCTTGATGAGGTTCCCGTAGCCCTCGTTCGACTCGGCCAGCAGCGTCAGGTGCGCGTACCCCTTCTCCTGGCGCGAGGCGTCGTCGCAGACGTAGACCTCGCAGCCGATCAGCGGCTTGACGCCGGCCTTCTGCGCGTGCTGGTAGAGCTGGACGGCGCCGGCGAGCGATCCGTGGTCGGTGAGCGCGACCGCGGGCATCTCGTACTCGGCGGCGCGCGAGACCAGCTCGGGAATGCGGCACGCGCCGTCGAGGATCGAGAACTCCGAGTGGACGTGGAGATGGACGAACTCAGCCGCCAAGGCCGAGCCATTCTGGCAGGGAGACTTGACGGCAGGACCTACGCTTACACCCACTCGCGTGAAGGTT
>Ga0081538_10000084_pt1 | contig 90336 bp, 96 predicted proteins | sample TabmetS5T2R1_FD_71022 | JGI IMG/M metagenome (GOLD analysis project Ga0081538, IMG submission 71022) | Tabebuia heterophylla rhizosphere microbial communities from the University of Puerto Rico - S5T2R1 | ecosystem: Host-associated > Plants > Roots > Rhizosphere ... | reverse complement strand
GGCCTGAAGGACATGTTCCTGGCGCTCGACCCCGGCACCAGGGGGGCGGGCGAGCTGGACGAGGGCGGTCGCGTGCTGGTGGCCAACACGCTGCCGGACGTGAACGCCGACCAGGTGCTGGCGCAGCTCGACGGGGACACCCGTGCCTACCTCCGCATCCTGCTGAACGACGGCGGCACCGCGTTCGACGATGACACGGCCCAGGCCGACCTGCGCGAGACCTTCAAGCGCTTCGAGCCGACCGCCCGCGACAGCGAGCGCTTCACGCGCCTGCTGATCGAGCGGCGGAGCAACATCAAGCGGGCGATCCACAGCTTCCAGCAGCTCTCGACCGCGCTGGCCGAGCGCGACGAGCAGCTGGCCGCGCTGGTGGACTCGGCCAACGCCAACTTCGAGGCCTTCGCGTCCGAGGAGGACGCGCTGCGCGCGGCGTTGCGGGAGTTCCCGCCCGCGCTCGGCCAGACCGAGACGACCCTGGTGAAGGCCGAGGGCCTCGCCGCGGAGCTCGGCCCGGCGCTCGAGCGGCTGCGGCCGTTCGCGCGCGAGCTGGCGCCCGCCCTGCGGCGCACGCGGCCCTTCTTCCGCGAGACCACGCCGATCGTGCGCGACCAGATCCGGCCCTTCGCCCGGGACGTCCAGCCGACCGTGCGCGACCTGCGCCGCGCGAGCGAGGACCTGGCCGTGGTGACCCCGCGCCTTGCGCGCAGCTTCAGGGTGCTGAACCAGTTCTTCAACGCGCTGGCCTTCAACCCGCCCGGCGAGGTCGAGCCGCACCTGTTCTGGGCCGCCTGGGGGGCGCACGCGGGCGCCACGCTCTGGTCGCTCCAGGACGCGCACGGGCCCGTACGGCGCGGCATCGTGCTGGTGGGCTGCACGACCTACAACTCGCTCGAGCAGATCGTGATCGCCAACCCGCAGCTCGGCGTGCCCACGCAGCTCCTCAACCTCCCCAACGAGCGGGAGAACTGCCCCAGCAACATCCCGGACTCGCCCGTGGAGCTGGTGCCGTGATCAAGCAGGCGCCCAGCGTCGGCCGGATCGCCGCGATGGTGCTGTTCGCGCTGTCGTGCTTCGTCATCCTCGTCTTCCTGTGGCTCAACTTCGGCGGCTCGGTCCCGCTGAAGCCGGAGGGCTACCGGATGACGGTGGCCTTCCCGGAGGCCACGCAGCTCGCGAAGGAGGCTGACGTGCGCATCTCGGGCGTGCCGGTCGGGAGCGTGAAGTCGACCGAGCCGAACGAGCGGACCGGGCTGACGGACGCCGAGCTCGAGATCGACGCCCGCTACGCGCCCGTGCCCGCCGACACGCGCGCGATCCTGCGGCAGAAGACGCTGCTGGGCGAGACCTACGTCGAGCTCAGCCCCGGCAACGCCGGGAGCGACGGCGAGGGCATGCTCGAGGACGGCGGGAAGCTGCCTGCCGGACAGGTCTCAGAGACCGTGGAGCTCGACGAGATCCTGCGCACCTTCGACCCGGTCACGCGCCGGCGCTTCTCGACCTGGCTCGACCAGCAGGGCCTGGCGGCGCGGGGCCAGGCCGAGGAGATCAACACCGCGCTCGCGCACCTGACGCCGTTCGCGGAGGAGACGGGCGACGTCCTCCGGGTGCTGCGCCAGCAGAGCGATGCGACGCGTCGCCTGGTCCGCGACACCGGAGAGGTGTTCGCCGCGCTGACCGAGCGCAAGGGCCAGTTCCGCGAGCTGATCGTGAACTCGAACCGGGTCTGGGAGGCGGTCGCCAGCCGCGACGCGCAGCTGGCCGACACCTTCCGGGTGTTCCCCACCTTCCTCCGCGAGGGGCGGGCCACCACGGAGCGGACCACCGAGTTCGCGCTGGACACCGACCCGCTGATCGACCAGCTGCGCCCGGCGGCACGCCAGATCTCACCGACGCTGATCCAGCTGGACGCGCTGGCCCCCGATCTGCGCGGCTTCTTCCAGGACCTCGACCCGCTCGTGCGCGTGTCGCGCCGCGGCCTGCCCGCGACCGAGGAGGTGCTCGACAACACCCGGCCGATCCTGCGGCGGCTCGACCCGTTCCTGCGCCAGCTCACCCCGATCGTGGACTACCTCGGCCTGTACAGGCGCGAGATCACGGCCTTCTTCGGGAACGGCTCAGCCGCCACGCAGGCGAGCAGCCCCGGCTTCGCCTCAAGCAGCCCGCTCCATTACCTGCGCGTCATGAACCCGCTCAACCCGGAAGTCATGACCGGCTATCCGAACCGGCTGGCCACCAACCGCAACAACCCGTACACCGAGCCGGGGGCGTACGAGCGGCTGGGTCAGCGGCGGCCCCTGCCGGTGTTCGGCAGCCATCTCTGCACCTCGAACCCGACCCCGAACCCGCCGGCGGCGAACGAGTTCATGACGGAGCGGCTGGCATCCGAGATCCAGAAGTTCGTGTTCGGCTTCGGAACGGACAACGCCGGCCGAGCACCGCCCTGCGAGCCGCAGGCGCCGCTCGGCCGCATCATCGGCCAGTCGGGGCAGTTCCCTCAGCTGCAGCCGCTGCCCGAGTGAGCGAGCTCGGTGACCTCGGCGTCGATCGAGGCCATGCCGAGCGAGTTCGCGACCGAGACACGGTGGTGCCCGTCGCGCACGAAGTGCTCCCTGCCGAGCCGGTAGACGGAGATGGGCGGCAGGTTCTCGCCGCGCCGGCCGGCGATCCAAAGCCGCTCCCAGCGGCGGCGGCTGGCAGGGGCCGGCCGGAAGCGGCCGTCGAAGGTGCGCGCCTTGGCCGACTCCGCGGTGCCCACGATCGAGGCGAGCGGGATCGCCTGCAGCTCCGCCGGACGCCGCACCCGCACGTCGCCGAGCGAGCGGAGTTCGGGCTGCGGTCGCCGAAGGAGCCAGCGGCTGGCACGCTGGCGGCGCCTGCGGCGCTGCTCGCGTGAGAACGCGGTCTGGGCGTCGATCGTCAGATTTCCCGTTTCCATGTAGTAGAGAATGGAGCTAAGGCCCGCCATCCACATCGGCAATTTGCAGCCACTTAAGGGGTTCCACCCCTTATAAGCTGACCTGGGTGAGGGGCGATGCCTTTGCACGCATCGTGGGCGGGGTTACGCGCCGCCCGCTGCTCGTGCTCGCGGTCACCGCGCTGCTCGCGCTGGCGGGTGCCGCGCTCGCTCTGCGGCTGGAGCCGAGCGCCGCCACGGAGACCCTCGTTGACCGCGGGTCGGACAGCTTCCAGGCCACCGAGCGCTTCAAGCAGGACTTCGGCGACGAGGCCGTGCTGGTGCTGGTGCGCGGCAACCTCGCGAACACCGTCCTGAGCGACGACCTGGGCCGCGTCCTGAGCCTCGAGGGCTGCCTGGGCGGCAACATCGCGCCCGACGACCTCGCCAAGGAGCTCGCCCGGCACCGCCGCGACCCCAGGCGGGGGCTTCCGCCGGTGTGCGGGGAGATCGCTGCCCTGAAGCCGGCGAAGGTGGTGTTCGGGCCCGGCACCTTCATCAACACCGCCACCAACGAGATCAACGCGGAGTACGCCCGCCGCCAGCAGGCCAACCAGCGGCGGGCCGAGCAGGCGGCCGCCGCCGCCCGGCGGCTGTCGAAGCGGCGCGGCGACCCGCCCTCCGAGCAGGAGCGCCTGGCCCAGGCTGCGTTCAACGCCGTGACCGCCCAGTTCGTCCAGGAGACGATCACGCTCGGGCTGCAGTACGGCATCGTCGGCGTCCCGCGCATCGACGACCCCCAGTGGGTGTCGCGGCTCGTGTTCGGGTCGAGCACCGACACGCCCAAGTCGCGCTTCGCCTACCTGTTCCCGTCGCGCAACTCGGCGATGATCACGATCCGGCTGCGCCCCGACCTGAGCGAGGAGGAGCGGCGCCGGGCGATCGACCTGATCCGCACCGCGGTGGGCGAGCGGGTCTTCGAGCCGCGCCGGGGCGCCGAGTACATCGTCACCGGCGTGCCGGTGGTGAGCGAGGGGCTCGCGGAGGCCGTGCAGAGCGCGATCTTCGTGCTGCTCGGCGCGGCCCTCCTTCTCATGGCTGCCACGCTGGCGCTCGTCTTCCGCAGCCGGCTCAGGCTGCTGCCGCTGGCGCTGGCACTGGCGGCCGCGGCGATGACCTTCGGGGCGCTGTTCCTGGTCGGGGGCGACCTCACGATGGCCTCGATCGCGGTGCTGCCCGTTCTGATCGGCCTGGCGGTGGACTACGCGATCCAGTTCCAGGCCAGGTTCGACGAGGAGGTGGCCCGGGGCCAGACACGGATCCGGGCGCACCCGGCCGAGCCGGGTGCTTCCGGCTGGGGCGCCGCAGCCGCGGTCGCAGCGGCGTCGGCGGGCGGGCCGACGATCCTGACGGCCGGCGTGGCCACGGCGGCCGGCTTCCTCGTGCTGCTGCTCTCGCCCGTCCCGATGGTGCGCGGCTTCGGGGCCCTGCTCGTGGTGGGCATCGGCCTGGCGCTGCTGTGCGCGCTGTGCGCCGGCTTCGCCGCACTGAGCCGCTTCCGCGGGCCGCGCCCGGAGCCCAGGGCGTCGCGCTTCGCCTCGCATCCGCGCGTCGTGCGCGGGCGCGAGTGGCTCGCCGACCGCGCCTGGCGCACGCTCGGGGTGGCGCTCACGCGTCCCCGCCGCGTGCTGGCCGTCGGCCTGGTCGTGGCCGTGGCAGGCCTCGCGCTCGACACCCAGAGCGAGGTGGTCTCCGACGTGCAGGAGCTCGTGCCGCAGGACCTGCAGGAGCTGCGCGACGTGAACGTGCTCCAGGAGGAGACGGGCGTGTCCGGGGAGATCGACGTGACCGTCCGCGCCGACGACATCACCGACGAGCGGGTGATCGGCTGGATGACCCGCTTCCAGTCCGGCGTCCTGCGCGAGCACGGCTACCGGCCGGGCAAGCGCTGCACGCAGGAGCGCAACCCGCCCGAGCTGTGCCCGGCCCTGTCGCTGCCCGACCTGTTCAGCACCTCCGGGACGGGGCAGGACCAGGTGCGCCAGCTGCTCGACGCCGTGCCCGGCTACTTCTCGCAGGGCGTCGTGACGCCCGATCGCAAGACGGCCAACCTGGCCTTCGGGATCCGCCTGATGCCGCTCGACCGCCAGAAGGAGGTGGTGGACGACATCAAGGAGCGGCTCGACCCGCCCGAGGGGGTCGAGGCGAGCGTGGTGGGCCTGCCGGTACTCGCGGCCGAGGCGAACGGCGCGCTGTCCTCGCCCTGGCGCCGCGCCCTCACCCTCGTGGCCGCCCTGGCCGCCGTCCTGCTGATCCTGTTCCTCGTGCGGCGCTCGCTGCGAGAGGCGGCCGTGCCGCTCATCCCGATCGCGCTGGCCACCGGCTGGTCGGCCGGCATCCTGTTCCTGCTCGGCCTGCTGCCGGGTTCGCTGGAGGTCGATCTGAACCCGATGTCGGTCACGCTCGGCGCCCTCGTGATCGCCATCTCGACCGAGTTCAGCGTGCTGCTCTCGTCGCGCTACCTCCAGGAGCGGGCGGCAGGCGCCGGTCCCGCCCGGGCCATCGAGCTGACCTATGCCTCCACGGGCGCCGCGGTGCTCGCCTCCGGGGCCACCGCGATCGCCGGCTTCGCGGCCCTGATTGCCTCGGACATCCGCATGCTGCGCGACTTCGGCATCGTGACGGTCGTGGACCTGACCGTGTCGCTGCTCGGCGTGATGATCGTGCTGCCCGCCGCGCTGATGTGGGCCGAGGAGAGAGGCTCGCTCCGCGTGCCGCGCCTTCGCGGGCTGCGGCCGCGGCCCGCCCAGACGGACACGCCGTGAGCGAGGACCGCTTCGACGACCTGACTACCGGCGAGAAGCTCGCCCGGCGCGACGAGACCCACCCGGAGCCGGTGCGGCCGCCCGAGGTGCCCCGGCCCGGCAACAAGTACGCCTGGGTCGTCGGCATCCTGATGCTGATGGGGCTCGGGATCCTGCTGTTCGCCCAGACGCTGCCGAACGCCGGCGAGGCGGTGCAGGGGCCCAACGAGGGGCAGCGCCTGCCGGCCTTCGCCGCGCCGGCGGCGGACGGCTCGCTCGAGGGCGACGCCAACGTGTGCCAGAGGCGGCCCTGCCCGGAGGGCGCCGGCAGAAACCCCGCCTGCGAGCTCGTGAGCGAGGACGTGGTGACCGTCTGCCCGCGCCGCGACAGACCGCTCGTGCTGACCTTCGTGGTCACGCGCGGGACCGACTGCGAGCCCCAGGTGGACCGGGTCGAGCGGGTTCGGAGCCAGGTGCCGGGGGTGGACTTCGTGACGGTGGTCAGCGGCGACACGCGCGAGGAGACCGAGGGCCTCGCCCGCTCGCGCCGCTGGCGCCAGCCTGTCGCGGTCGACGAGGACGGGTCGGTCGTGAACCTCTACGGGATCGGGATCTGCCCGGTCACCGTGTTCGCGGAGAACGGCCGCGTGCGCGAGACGACGCTCGGCAACCTCACCGAGGACGAGCTCCGCCGCCGCGCCGAGCGGCTGGCCGGCTGATGGAGCTGCAGCTCGAGGAGGGTTGGATCGAGGCGGAGCTGGCCGAGGAGTTCCCGCAGCTCGGCGTTGTGCACGCGCCGCTCGAGGCGCGTCCGGGGCGCTCGCCGCTCGAGGTGAAGGAGCGGCTGCGGCAGCTCGCCAACCGCTACACCGGCGGCCGGGTGATCCACATGCGCCAGGACGCGGTCCCGTGGGCGTACCGGGTTTTCGCCCGGCAGGTCGGGATCGATCCGGACACCGACCGCACGCCGGTGGAGGCGATCGCACTCGAGCGGCTGCGCCACGGCGGCTTCAAGAGCCGGAACCTGGTCGACGACGCGCTCACGATCGCCATCGCCGAGACCGGCGTGCCCGTGATCGCGCTGGACGCCGAGCGGGTGGAGGGCGAGCTGGGGCTGCGCCTCTCCCGGCCGGGCGAGCAGCTCGCCGGCGTGCGCCCGCTCCCAGCCCGGCAGATCGTGGTGGCCGACGACCGGCGGCCGGTGGCCGTCGTGCTCGGCGAGGTGTCCCACGCGGCCGGCGTCACCCCGGACTGCCGGCGCATGATCCTGTGCGCCTTGCGGGTCAAGGGGGTGCCCGCGATAGCCGTCGAGGAGGCGCTCTGGACCACCGCGGAGGTGCTGGTAGGCCCAGGGTGATCCGGGTACGCTGTTAGGCGTGCTTCAGGAGCAGCCTCGGCTGATCCCTACGCGGACGCTGCCGGACGAGAGGGCCGCCCGGCGCACGCTGCTCGACCAGGTGGCGCGGCTCGAGGAGGAGCTGTCGCAGCTCTTCTGCTCCGTCTGGCCGCGCCAGGGCTTCGACTTCGCGGTCGCGGGCCGTCGCGGACCCCGGCTGCTCGAGCTCGCCGAGCTCGAGGAGCTGCGCGACGACCTGGCCGCGCGCGTGCAGCACGTGCGCCGCGCGCTATCCGACCGCAGCTATACCGAGGAGCAGAACCGGCGCTTGATCGAGGAGATGCTGCTCGACCCGCCGGGTCACAAGTGGATCCGGGTCTCGAACGAGGACATCGGGGAGCCGGGCTGCAAGCACTGGCACGTGCGGCCCCGCTGGAGCTTCATCGGGATGCTGATGGGCTGGTGGCGCGTGGTCATCAGCTCCGGTTGCCCCTTATCCACCTGACATGGGACGGAGGAGCCGCAAGCGCGCCGTGACGACGCGCGCCGAGCGCGACGCCGCACGGCGCGAGGCGCCGCCGGCGCGGCGGCCGGGGTCGCAGCGGCCGCCTGCGCCGTGGGGCAGCTTCCCGCTCTCCGAGCTGGTCATCCTGGCCGGGCTCGTGGTGCTTGTCTGGGGCTTCCTGAGCGGCGGTGACCAGGCCGGAGAGCGCATCGGCGCCGGGCTCGTGCTCGCCTCGCTGGGCGGAGGGGAGCTGGCGCTGCGCGAGCACCTGGCGGGCTTCCGGTCCCACTCGTCCCTGCTCGCCGGCGTGGCGGCGTTCGTGGTGGTCACCGCCGTGGCGATCGCGCTCGGGCCCGTGAAGGTGTGGGTGCTCCTGATCTTGGGCGTGGCGGTCTTCGGTGGCACCTTCCACGCGATGCGGGAGCTCTTCAAGCGCCGTTCCGGAGGCCTCAGCTTCCGATGAGATCATCCGCGCGCATCCGGCCGAGCCGGCTGCTTGCGGCTTGGCCCTGAATGCGCAACCTCCTCCGCGCAGGCGCCAGCGGGCTGATCCTCGTGCTCATGATGCTCGGGGCGGGGCTGATCCTGTGGATCGGGGTCCCGGTCGGCTGGCTGTGGGTGGGCTCGCAGGTTCAGGGCGCGACCGACTCGCTCGGGACCGCGATCCTGGTCATGCTGGTCGGGGTCGTGGCCAGTATCGTGGCGGTCGTGCCGATCCTCGGGTGGCTCAACCGCAAGCACCTCGAGCTCCGCGCGGCGCGCGGGCTGGACACGCACGGTCAGACCGCCCTCGAGGCGGTTATGACCGTGAGCGTGACAATCGCGGTGATCGTCTTCGTGGTCTGGTTCTTCGTGATCGCGGGCCCCGGACCGTCGCTCGCCCCGCGCTAGTGGACGTCGGAGGCCACTAGTGGAGGCGGAGCGCCGCCTGCGGATCGCGGGCCTCCATCACGTAACGGTCATCTGCCAGGACGTGGAGCGCTCGGTCGACTTCTACCGCAACCTGCTCGGCATGCGGCTCGTCAAGCAGACGGTCAACGAGGACGACCGCGGCGCCCGGCATCTCTTCTTCGGCGACGAGGAGGGGAGGCCCGGCACGATCGTGACCTGCCTCGAGTATCCGGAGCTCGAGGAGGGCACCGTCGGGCGCGGCTCGACGCATCACTTCGCGCTCACGGTCGAGACCGAGGAGGAGCTCGACGGGTGGCACGGCTACCTCCGCTCGCGGGGGATCCCCTGCACCGACGTGATGGACCGGACCTACTTCAAGTCGCTCTACCTGCGCGACCCCGACGGCCACATCGTCGAGCTGGCCACCGCCCTGCCTGGGTTGACCGTGGACGAGCCGCTGGAGGAGCTTGGTCGGAGGCCGGTGGGGAACTGAAGGCCGCGCGCGGGCGGCCGGGCCCGTTGCCCGGCCGCCTTGCGCTAGCCGGTCAGGCGGCGGTCAGGGCACGCTCGCGCGTCGCCAGCGTCGCCGGCGTGGGCGACGACTGGGACACGCGCGCCGGTCCGGCGTGCGTGCCCGTAGGCCTTGTGCCTGCCGAGTTGCTCTTTGCGGTCAGCACCGCCGCCAGCGCGAGGCGCTGGCGCTCCGTGAGCGTCCCGATCTGCTTGTTCTCCGGGACGCCCAGGGAGACGAGCAACCGCCTGCAGCGGGTCCGTCCCCATCGCTTCTGGCTCATCAGCAGGTCGCTGATCGACATGCTGTGAGCCTGCCAGGGGCAGCTCAGAATGACCTCCGCTGCAGACAGCTCACCGGTACCGATCGATCGCTTCATCCGAGCCCGGGCCAGTCGTACGCGGTTGGCGTACTCCAGCGCCCGCAGGTGCTGCTCTTGACCAGCGTCGATCGTGGCAGAGTTGCCCATCAGACCTCCCCGCACATTGCGTGCGATTTCAGCGGATGCAGTTCCCCGGCGGCCTCGGGACACGGGGATCCGAAATGCGAGGCGGCGGGGCCAATGCCAACGGTCGGGGACCCGACCCGCCGTTAGCGCCACTCCTCCCTCGCATCGGACCTTGCCGTCTAAGGCCAGGGGCCATAAAAGCCGCCCGGCGCGCGAGCGTCAACCGGCCACCGGGCCACTCATTCGCTAAGAGCGGGCTTTTCGTGCACGGCCGTTGGTTTATGTTCCAGGGAGTCCATGCGCTCCACCAAGATCGTCGCGACCATCGGGCCGGCCTCGCGTGAGCCGGACGTCCTCGAGGCCATGATCATGGCCGGCATGGACGTGGCGAGGCTCAACTTCGCCCACGGCACCTCGGAGCAGCACGCCGCCACCGCGGAGGCCATCCACGCCGCCGCGGAGCGCACCCAGCGCGAGGTGGCCATCCTGGGCGACGTGCCCGGGCCGAAGCTCCGCATCGGCCCCGTGGCCGGCGGCGTGGCGGAGCTCCCCCGTGGCTCGCGGGTGGTGCTCAGCCCCGACGGGTCGGAGGGCACGGCCGAGCGGCTGCCGGTCGCCTGGCCCGGGTTCGCCGAGCTGGTCGACCCCGGCGACGTTTGCTACCTGGCCGACGGAGCCGTGCGGCTCCGGGTGGAGGAGGTGAGCGACGCCGGCGAGGTGGTCACCAAGGTCGAGGTGGGAGGGAGCGTCGCCTCGCGCCAGGGCCTGAACCTGCCGAACGTGACCGTGTCGCTGCCGGCGGTGAGCGCGGAGGACATCGCGCTGATCGACGCGGGGCTCGAGATGGGGCTCGACTACTTCGCCCTCTCGTTCGTGCGCCGGCGCGAGGACCTCGACCCGGTCCGCGAGCACCTGCGCGGGCGCGACGCCGAGGTGCCGCTGATCGCCAAGGTCGAGAAGCCGCAGGCCGCCGCCAACGGCGACGAGATCATCGAGGCCTCCGACGGCATCATGATCGCCCGCGGCGACCTCGGCATCGAGCTGCCGATCGAGGAGGTGCCGCTGGTGCAGAAGCGGCTGCTCGCGCTGGCTGGACGGCGGGCCAAGCCGACCATCACCGCCACCCAGATGCTCGAGTCGATGGTCCACTCGACGCGCCCGACGCGGGCCGAGGTGGCCGACGTGGCGAACGCGATCTTCGACGGCACCGACGCGGTGATGCTGTCCCAGGAGACCGCCGTGGGACGCCACCCGGCGCTCGCCGTGGAGATGATGGCCTCTATCGCGACGACCGCGGAGCGCGAGCTGCCCTACGGGCGCTGGCTCGCCGAGCGCGGACCGCAGGCGAACAACCAGTACCACGCCATCTCCTTCGGCGCCGTCGGCGCGGTCTACCAGCTCGGGCTGAAGTGCATCGTGTGCCCGACCAACACCGGGACAACGGCCCGGCTCATCTCGGCCTACCGGCCGCGGGCGCCGGTGCTGGCGCTGTCGCCGCGGCCCGAGGTGGTGCGCCGCTGCCGGCTGCTGTGGGGGGTGCACCCGCAGCTGAACGAGGAGCCGCTGGACACGCTCGACCTGATCGAGGCATGCGCCGACGCCGCCTGCCTCGCCGGGATGGCGCAGCCGGGCGACAAGATCGGGATCACGGCCGGCCTGCCGGCCGGCCGCTCGGGCGGAACGAACCTCTTCAAGGTCCACTCGGTGGAATGAAGACCGGGGGCTCGCGCCCCCGGACCCCCGCCGATCCCTGGCCGGTCGCGGGTTAGCTTGGCGCCGGTCGCGGGTTAGCTTGGCGCCGCGCGGCGCCGCTCCCGGAAGGCGCGCGCCTTCTCGATGTTCCCGCAGGCCTCCATCTTGCACCAGCGGCCCGAGCGGTTCTTCGAGTGGTCGTAGAAGGCCCAGAAGCAGGGGTCGCGGTGGCATGCCTTCAGGCGGGCCCACTCGCCGCCCTCCACCGCGCCGGCCACGACCGCCATCAGGCGGCCGATGGCGCCGTCCACCCCGCCGGTGTCGGGCTCCAGGACCGGGTCCGCTCCTGGGCGGAAGCGCATCCGCACGCCTGCGCCGGCCACGGCGTCGTCGAGCCGCTCGATCTGCTCGGGGTCCGGCTCCAGCCCGCTGTTCTCGAGCAGCAGCGCGCGGACGCCCTCGCGGACGTCAACCACCCGCGCCAGGTCCCTCGCGGTCACCCGCTCGTCGCGGCTGATCAGTCCCCGCTGCGCCAGCCAGGCCCTGAGCGCATCGGGGCTCGTCAGCTCGTCCTCGCCGGTCTCCAGGTCGACGCTGTTCACGAACCGCTGGACCAGCTCGAGCCGTCCAGGGGCGGTCTTCTCGGGAGAGGTGTCCCCGGGCGCCATAACTAGCAAAAGATGATAGCCGGTGTTACGATACCGTCTAACTGGGAATGATGGTTATGAAGCCCGAGACCAGGAGGAACCACGTGACCGAGCCCCTCACCATCAGGCGCGCGACGGACGCCGACAGGCCTCGCGTGCTGGAGCTCGCCGAGCTCGACAGCCGGCCCGCCCCCGTCGGCGAGACCCTGCTCGCGGAGGTGGAGGGCAAGCTCTGGGTTGCCGTCGGGATCGACGACGGCGCCGCGGTGGCGGATCCGTTCCGGCCGACCGCCGACGTGGAGTGGCTGCTTCAGATGCGCGCCGAGCAGCAGCGAGTGATGGACGGCCCCGGTTCGAAGCTCGGGCGGCTCATGACCGTGCGCCAGCACGCCGGGGCGATCGCCTGACCGGGTCGAGCGGCTCGAGCCCGGGGCCCTCGGCCCGGGCGAAGACGAGCGAGCTCTGGACGCGGCCGACCTCTGGGCGCTCGATCAGGCCCCAGACGAGGTCGCGCAGGTGATTCATGTCGCGGACGGCCACGTGGATGATGAAGTCGGTGGTGCCGGTGAGTGCCATCACCCGCACGGTCTCCGGAAGGCCGGCGCCGTCCGTCAGGAGCGCCTCGGTGCCCTGGCGGTGAGAGCCGCGCTGCTGGACCGACAGGATCGCCTCCATGGGACGCCCGACCGCGGCGGGGTCGACCTCGGCCCGGAAGCCGGTGATGACCCCACGGGCGCGCAGCTCGCGGATGCGCTCGAGGCAGGTGGAGGGAGCCACGCGGACGGCCTCGGCGAGCGCCTTGTTGGTCTGCCGCGCATCCTTCTGCAACTCCCGCAGCAGCGCCCTGTCAACTGAATCAAGTTCGCCAAGATCGTTCAACTTACGCACATCCTTCGATGAGAGGCCTGTTTCTCCATACGGCGAGTAGCGTACTGGCCTTGTCGCCAGAATTGAAGACGGCCGGGCCGGAGCGGGCCGCGGAGCGCGGCGGCTACCGGCTCGGTCTTCGCGCGGTCACGCCGCTGCTGCCCGCGGTCGTCGCCTTCGGCGTCTCCTTCGGCGTGCTCGCCCAGGCGGCCGGCATGGGCGCGGAAGCGTCCATCGCGATGTCGCTGACCACCTTCGCGGGCTCGGCGCAGTTCGCCGTCGTGTCCGTGCTCGGAGCGGGCGGCACCGCGGTCGCCGCCATCGGCGCGGCCGTGCTCCTCAACGCGCGCTACGGCCCGATGGCGCTCGCCGCCGCGCCCGCCTTCCGCGGCGGCCGGCTCCGCCGCCTGCTGGAGGCCCAGCTGCTGGTGGACGAGAGCTGGGCGCTGTCCAGGCGCGAGGGAGGCTTCGACCGGCGCGTGCTCCTGGGCGCGGGCGCCGGCCTCTACGTGGGCTGGAGCGGCGGCACGGCGATAGGCGTGGTCGCGGGCGACTCGCTCGCGGACCCGGCCACGCTCGGCCTGGACGCCGCCTTCCCGGCGCTCTTCCTCGCCCTCCTCGCCCCGCTGCTCAAGAACAGGGACGCCCTGGCCGCCGCCGTGCTCGGCGCCGGCATCGCGATCTGTCTGACCCCGATCACCCCGGCGGGTGTGCCCGTCATCGCGGCCACGGCCGCGACCCTCGTCGGGCTGCGCCGTCCGGCGGCCGCCGCCAGTCCCTCCTACCTCGGGCGGTCGCCGGCGGCGCAGGATCAGGGTGACGAGCGGGCGCCGTCCACCGAGGAGGCGCGGGCATGAGCGCCGCCTGGGTGGCGGTCCTCGTGGTCGGGGCGGCCACGGTCGCCCTCAAGGCGGCCGGCCCCGTGCTCGCGGGCGAGCGCGACCTGCCGCTCCAGGGCTCGCGCGTCGTCGATCTCCTCGCGCCGGCCCTGCTTGCCGCCCTGGTGGCCAGCCAGGCCTTCTCCACTGACGAGGCGCTGGTGCTCGACGAGCGCGCCGCCGGGCTGCTGGCGGGCGGAGTGGCCATCCTGCTGAAGGCTCCGCTGCTGGTGGTGGTCGTCGTGGCCGCCGCCACCGCCGCTCTGCTTAGGTTGGTCGCGTGAGCGCTCGCGGTTGGGTCCTCTTCGCCGCCGTCTCGGTGATCTGGGGCATGCCCTACCTGTTCATCAAGATCGGCGTCGAGGAGCTCAGCCCCGGCTTCGTGGCCTGGTCGCGCGTGGCCCTGGCCGCGGTGGTGCTGCTCCCGCTCGCGATCAGGACCGGCGCGCTGCGCGGCCTCCCGCTCCGCTGGCTGGCCGCCTTCGCGGCCGTCGAGATCGCCATCCCGTTCCCGCTGATCGGCTTCGGCGAGCAGCGCATCTCGTCGTCGCTCGCCGCCATCCTGATCGCCGCGCTGCCGCTCGTGGTCTCCTTCCTCGCCCTGCGCTTCGACCGCGCCGAGCGTCCCACCCGCACCCGGCTCGTGGGCATGCTGGTCGGCCTCGCAGGAGTGATCGCGCTGGTGGGCATCGACATCGGCGGCCGCGGCGCCGAGCTGCTCGGAGCGGCCGCCGTGCTGGCCGCGACGATCGGCTACGCGTGCGGCCCGTTGATCGTGAATCGGCGTCTGAAGGGCGCCGATCCGCTCGGCCCCGTCACGGCCGCCATGGCGATCGCCTCGATCATGCTGCTCCCGTTCGGCATCGGCGACTTCCCGACCGAGGTGCCCCAGACCGACACGCTCGTGGCCATCGTCGTGCTCGGGCTGGTCTGCTCGGCCGCCGCCTTCCTGCTCTTCTTCCGCCTGATCGCCGAGGTCGGCCCCAGCCGGGCCACCGTGATCACCTACGTGAACCCGATCGTGGCCCTCGCGCTCGGCGTGGCCGTGCTCGGCGAAAGCGTGACGGCGGGAGCCATCGCCGGCCTGCTGCTGATCCTGGCCGGCTCCTGGCTCGCCACCGACGGCCGGCTGCCGCCGGGCCTGGCATCGATCGCCACCCGCGCGCGCGAGCGCCGGGCCCGCCCGCAGCCCCACGCCGTGGAGCTCCGCGGTTAGGCCCGAAGCAGCCGGCTCGGCCGGCTGCGCAGGGTAGGGGTTGCCCGAAGCAGCCGGCTCGGCCGGCTGCGCAGGGGAGGGATTCATCAGCGGTGCGGCAGGCGCATCCGCAGCAGGCCGCGTCCGGCGGCCCGCAGCGTCTCGCGCAGCGCCGCCCCGATCCCCTCCTCGGGCAGCTCGACCTCGATCTCGACCGCGCCGGCGGCCCGGTCGCGCACCTGCACCTCGCCCAGCTGGTCCGCCAGCCCGAGCATGGGCCGGTTCTCCTCCAGGATCGAGGCGCTGAAGCGGCGGATCCCTTCCTCGCGGGCGCGGTCCGCGAGCCGGTGGAGCAGCTCGCTGGCGACGCCGCGACGATGCCAGTCGTCCGCCACCGCCACCGCGAACTCGGCCAGCTCCGGGTCGTCCTCGGAGCGAACGAAGCGCGCCACGCCGATGCCGCGCTCGGTACCCGGCTCGACCGCCACGAGCGCCTCGTGGTCGTGGTGGTCCACGTCGGTCAGGTAGGTGAGCTGGGAATCGCTCAGTCGCTCGACCGGCGAGAAGAAGCGCCGGTAGCGCGACTCCGGCGACATGCGCCGGATGCCGTCGGCGAGCACCTCGCGGTCGTCGGGCCCGATCGGGCGGATCTCGATCCGCTCGGCCGGCATGGCCGGCGTCAGGCGAGCTCGTCGGCGCCCGCCTCGGGCGCCGCGGCGGGCGGCTCGAGGTCGGGCGGCGTCATGCGCTCCACCTCGTCCTTGACCCGCTCGAAGACCGCCAGCGCGCGGTCGAGGTGCTCGCGCTCGTGGGTGGCCATCACAGAGGTGCGGAGCAGCGCGCCGCCACGCGGCACCGCCGGGTAGATCGCCACGTTGACGTAGACGCCGGCGTCGTAGAGCGCCTTCCAGAGCAGCACGGCCTTCCAGTCGTCGCCCACCAGCACGGGCACGATCTGGGTGATCACGTCGGTGCCGTCGGGAAGCTGGCAGGCGTCCTTCACGTCGTAGCCGAGGTCGGCCAGCCCGTCGTGGAGGTAGCGCGCGTTGTGAAGCACAGTCGCCCTCATCTCGGCGCCCTCGTCGGAGCGGATGATGCGCAGCGCGCCGATCGCCGCGCCCACCGCCGCCGGCACCGCCGCCGCGGTGAACATGAAGGAGCGCGACTGGACGCGGAGGAAGTCGATCACGTCCGCCGGCCCCGCGATGAAGCCGCCGCACGAGGCGAGCGACTTGGAGAAGGTGCCCATGCGGAGGTCCACCTCGTCCTCGGAGCCGAACAGCTCGCAGGCGCCGGCCCCGCGCGCCCCCAGCACGCCCACGCCGTGCGCCTCGTCCACCATCAGCCGCGCGCCGTAGCGGCGGCAGAGCTCGGTTACGACGGGCACCGGAGCCAGGTCGCCCTCCATCGAGAAGATCCCGTCCACCACCACCAGCACGCCGCCGCCGTCGGACTCGGCGCGCTGCAGCATCGACTCGAGCTTGTCGAGCCGGTTGTGGCGGAAGGGCCGCACGCGGGCCCGCGAGAGCGAGACCGCGTCGAGGATCGAGGCGTGGTCGCCGGTGTCGCAGATGACCGTGTCGCCCGGGTCGAGCAGGGTGCCGATCGCGCCGGTGTTGGCGAGGTAGCCGGTGGTGTAGACGAGCGCGTCCTCGGTGCCCATCCAGTCGGCCAGCTCGCGCTCCAGCTCCAGGTGCAGCGGCGTGGTGCCGTTCATGAAGCGCGAGCCCGTCAGGCCGGTGCCGTAGCGCTCGAGCGCCTCGCGGGCGGTGGCCTTAACGCGCTCGTCGCCGGTCAGACCGAGGTAGTTGTTCGAGCCGAGCGTGATGCGCTCGCGGCCCTCCATCTGCACCACCGGGCCGGGCTCGGCCTCGACGACCCGGAAGTAGGGCATGAGGTCGTGCTCGCGGGCGGCCTTGAGCTGTTCGAGGCGCTCATGGGTGCGTGCCTTCTCGAAGAGATCGATTGCGGTGGGCATATAGGGTGGCGCGCCGTGTCAGTCGAGATTCGACCGGTGCGGTCGCTTGCGGACAGGCGCCAGTTCGTCGATCTGCCGTTCCGCCTGCATGCTACCGGGACACCCTGGATCCCCCCGCTGAAGCTGGAGCGGCACCTCTTCCTCGACCGCCGCACGGGGCACTTCTTCAAGCACGGCGAGGCCGAGCTGTTCCTGGCCCGCCGCGGGGGGCGCGTGGTCGGTCGCATCAGCGCCCAGATCAACCCGGCCTTCAACGAGGCCCAGAACAACGCCTGGGGCATGTTCGGGTTCCTGGAGGTGGAGGAGGACCGCGAGGCGCTCGCCGCGCTCCTCGACGGCGCCGCCTCCTGGCTGCGGGAGCGCGGGCGCGACCGGATGGTGGGACCGATGGACTTCACGATGAACGACGAGTGCGGCGTCCTGATCGAGGGCTTCGCCCACGAGCCTATGGTCCGGCAGCCGTGGCACCCTCCGTACTACCGGCGACTCTGCGAGGAGGCCGGCCTGGCGAAGGCGATGGACCTGCTGATGTGGGAGCTCCGCATCGCCGATCGGGACAAGATCCTGCCGATCATCCGCAGGCTGGCCGACGAGCTCGAGCCGAAGCACGGGATCACCATCCGCAAGATGACCCGCCGCGGGCTGCGGCGCGACCTCGACGACTTCGGCGAGATCTACAACGAGGCCTGGGCGAGGAACTGGGACTTCGTCCCGTACACGAGCGCGGACCTGGACGCCTACGCCGAGGAGCTCCATCTGGTCTTCGACCGGGACTGGTTCATGATCGCCGAGAACGGACGGGGCGAGACCGTGGCCGTGGCGATCACGGTGCCGGACATCAACCGGGTGCTGAAGCTGATGGGCGGGCGCCTGCTGCCGCTCGGGTGGTGGCACTACCTGAACCGGCGCCGGATCGTGGACCGCTGCAGGATCGGGTTCCTGGGGGTGAAGACGGCCTACCAACACACGGGGGTGGCCGCCGGCCTCTACATGGAGCACTTCGCGATGGCGGAGGCGACGCGCATCAAGTGGGGGGAGGGCGGCTGGGTGCTGGAGACGAACCGAGGCCTCAACCGGGGGATGGAGGCGCTCGGCGGTCGGGTCAACAAGCGCTACCGGGTGTACGAGCGGGTCTTCTGACCTGAGCAGTACACTCGCTCGATGCCTGAGGACGCCCGCCCGCTTCCGGTGCTCGCCGAGCCCCGCCCGATCGAGCGCCCCCGCGAGGCGTCCCTCCCGGCCGCCGTAGTCGCGGCCACCGGCGGGTTCCTGATCGGAGTGGCCACCTTCGTGCTCGTGAGGCTCCTGCGGCGCCCGAAGTCCGCCGCGTCGCTCCGGCTCGGCCGCGGTCGTGGGCGGGGCAAGAGGGTCGAGGTGGCCACCTCGCGCTCGTTCCTCGTGGACATCCACCTGCTGAAGGACCGCTGAGCGCCATCGTCGAGACAGAGGTCGTCCCGGCGGGGGCCTACAGGCTCCCGGCGGTCGGACGCGACGGCGTGCTGGTCAGGCGCGAGGGAGCGCTCACGCGCGTGGTCCACGTGGACGGCGAGGCCGCCGTGGTACGCGCCTGGACGGCGCGGCGCCACGTGTGCTTCCGGGCCGAGGCCCCGTCGCGTGCGGCGGCCCTCGGCGCCGTCGAGCGGATGCGCTTCGCGCTCGGCACCGATCACGACCTGAGCGACTTCCACGGCCGCTTCCGCTGGGATCCGCTCGTCGGCCCCGTGATCCGCCGCCGTCCCTGGCTCCGCCCGCGGCGCCGGCCGGAGCCGTTCGAGGCGCTGGCCTGGGCGGTCTGCGAGCAGCTCATCGACGGCCAGCGCGCCGCCGCGATTCAGCGGAGCATGGTGCGCCGGCTCGGCGCGAGGAGCGCCTGCGGGCTGCTGAGCTCACCGCCCCCGGCGGAGCGCCTGGCCCGCTGCTCGCCCGCCGAGGTCGAGGCGTGCGGGCTCGCTCCGAAGCGCTCGATCGCGCTGATCACGGCGGCCCGCGAGGTGGCTTCGGGCCGGGCCGACCTGAACGAGCACGAGCCGGCCTGGCGGAGGCTCCTGACGATCCCCAACATCGGCAGCTGGACGATCGAGATGCTGGCCTTCGAGGGCCAGGGGCGGGACGACATGCTCCCCGCGCTGGACGTGGCCTACCTCAAGCTGGTGGGCGCGCTGGCGGGGCTAGGGAGGCGCGCCGGCGAGGACGAGGTGCGCGAGTTCTTCTTGCCATACGGTGAACACGCGGGGCTGGCGGGGCTGTACGCGCTCCACCGTAGCTACCTTTGAGGCATGGCCGAGAAGATCGCGAAGAGCGAACGCGAGTGGCGTGAGGAGCTGACGCCGGAGCAGTACCACGTGCTGCGCGAGAAGGGGACCGAGCCGCCGTTCACGGGCGCCTACACCTATTCGAAGGCGGACGGCATCTACCGCTGCGGGGCGTGCGGGAACGAGCTGTTCAGCTCCGACACCAAGTACGACTCGGGCTCCGGCTGGCCCAGCTTCACCGAGCCGGCCGTGGCGGAAGCCGTGGAGCTCCACCCCGACAACAGCCTCGGGATGACCCGCACCGAGGTCACCTGCGCGCGCTGCGGCAGCCATCTGGGCCACGTCTTCCCGGATGGGCCGGGTCCGACCGGCGAGCGCTACTGCATCAACTCGCTGTCCCTCGACCTGGACGAGAGCCAGAGCTAGCCGGGCGTCGGCGTCGCGAAGCCCGGGCCGAGCAGCGCCTCGGGCGGGATTCCCAGGCTGCGCAGTAGCTCGTCGATGGGCCGCGCCTCGCCGGGGCCCTCGATCTCGACCGGCTCGTTCGGGTCGTCCAGACTCATGTCGAGCGACACGCTCCCGCCCTCGAGGCCGCCCGCCGAGTCGCGCTCCTCTTCGGGGACGCTGAACTCGGTCTCGCCCCTGATCCGGCGCCAGACGTCGTTCTCGTCGATCCAGGTCTCGAAGTCGACGTCGTCGACCACGTCGTCCACCTGGTCCAGGGCCTCGTCCGGAATGCCCTGACGGCCGGCGAGGCGGTCGAAGTCGCGCAGGATCGCCTCGATGTCGATGGTGCCGCTCAGCTTGGTCGCCGGCACGCCGTCGACGCGCTCCTCGCCGTCCTCCTCGAGTCCGTGAACCCAGTCCATCGGGTCGATGCCCGCCTCCTCGAGCGTCCTCGGCTGGCCCGGCTGCGGCTCCTCCAGGGCCGTCAGAAGCTCCGCCCAGAGATCCTCGCCGACCTCGTAGGTCTCGCCCTGGAACTCGACCCAGGCGTTCTCGCGCGTCACGATCGCGCGCCCGTCGTATTCCTGGCCGGCGCCGGAGGCGCGGAAGGTCATGTCGAGGTCTGGCATCTCGGTGGGACTGCCGGCGGCGCGGAAGGGGCCCTCGAGCTCCAGCCGGAACGGGCCGTCCACGGGCCCGCCGTCCAGCTCTACCTCCGCCTCGACGGTGAAGAGGCCCGTGTCGACGTCGGTTGCGAAGCCTCGCTCCAGCAGCTGCGTGGCCGCCTCGTCGTTGCCGTCGCCGCCGCCGCAGCCGGCCGCGGCGAGCGCCGCCGCGGCGAGCAGGGCGAGCGCCGCGCGCCTCACAGGCCGGACCCCGGCAACAGCCCGTTCTCGTATGCGCCCCGGGCGTCGGGTGGGTTCTCGAGGAGCTCGCTGTCGTGCATCCAGGCCGCGAAGGCGTCCCACTGGGCCGGATCCTGCCAGGCGTACGGCCTGCCTCGCTCCGGTAGGAAGAGCGGCAGCGTCACGTCGACCACGGCGCGCTGCAGGTCCGGGTCGAGGTCCGGGTTGGCCTCGAGCAGACCCTCGATCGCCTTGTCGGGGTCGCGCTCCAGATCGCGCGTGCCCCGAGAGAGGGCTCCGATGAAGGCGCGGATCTTGTCGCCGTCGCGCTCGAGCGCGTCCTCGTTCGCCACCAGAACGAGCTCGTCGTAGGCGGGCACGCCGGCGTCGTCCATGCGGATGATCCTGGGGCGCTTGCCGCGCATGCGCAGCTCGGTGCCCTCGTAGTTCCAGAAGGCGCCCAGCACCGCGTCCACGCGCCCGGTGAGCAGCGCCGGCGTGAGGCTGAAGCCCACGTTGCGCTCCTCGACCGAGCCCGCCGGCACGCCGGCCTCGCGGAGGATCGTCTGCAGGTATGCGGATTGGTAGTCGATGCCCGCCGTGCCGACGGTCTTGCCGCGCAGGTCGCGCGGGGTCTCGATCTTCGCCCCGGGGAGGGAGATGATCGAGGTGAGCGGCTCGCGCACGAGCGCGCCCACGGCCACCACGCTCAGGCCCTGGTCGCGGGCGCGCAGCACCTCGGGCTCGTAGGAGATCGCCAGGTCGACCCGGCCCGCCGCGACCTGCTTGATCGGAGCGGCCGGGTCCGGCGGCTGGCGAATCTGCACGTCGAGGCCGGCCTGCCCGAAGTGCCCGCCCGCCTGGGCGGCGTAGATGCCCGCGTGGTCGGCGTTCGGGAAGTAGTCGAGCATCAGCTCGATTCGCTTTGAGCCCGAAGGCTCGAGCACGTCCTCCTTCTCGCCGCAGCCGCCGGCCGCGACGGCGGCCGCGCATAGGAGGAGGGCGATCAATGGCCTCATGCGAGCTCTTCCTTTCGGTTCCAGGGCACGGCGAGCCTCTCCGCGGCCACCACCGCGAGGAACAGGCCCACCGCCATAAGCGTGAGCAGGACGGTCCCCGCGTAAACGCGGGGCGTCTCGAGCTGGTTGTTCGCGAGCAGCACGAGGCGGCCGAGCCCCTCGTCCGCGCCGGCCCATTCGCCGAACACGGCTCCGATCACCGACACGGTCGCAGCGATCTTCAGTCCGCTGAACAGGTAGGGGAGCGCGGCGGGCAGCTCCACCGAGCGCAGGCTCCGCAGGCGCGACGCGCCGAGGCTGCGCATCAGCTTGAGGAGCTCGGGCGGCACAGAGCGGAGCCCGTCGAGCAGGTTCACGGTGATCGGCAGGAAGCAGATCAGCGCGACGATCGCGATCTTCGGCCCCATGCCGTAGTCGAACGCCAGCACGAAGATCGGCGCCAGCACCACTATCGGGATGGCCTGGGAGCCGACCAGCAGCGGGTAGGCGGCGTCGCGAAGCGGCCGCACGAGGTGCATCCCGACGGCCAGCAGCACGCCCAGCGGTACTGCCACCGCCAGCCCGAGCAGCACCTCCGAGAGCGTCACGAGGGCGGCGTCCGAGAGGAGGTCGAAGTCGTCGTAGAGGGCCTCGGCGGTCTCGACGGGCGACGCCACGAGCAGGTCGTCGACGGACTCGAGCGAAGCGACCCCCTGCCAGGCGAGGACGAACAGCGCGAGCAGCGCGGTGGCGAGGACCCACCTCATGCGCGCAGCGCCTCCTGCGTCTCGCGCCTCAGCTCGACGAAGGCGGGGTCGGTGGCCGTGCGGGGGCGCGGCAGGTCGACCGCGACCTCCGCGACCACGCGGCCGGGGCGCGGCGAGAGCACGGCCACGCGATCGGCGAGGTAGACGGCCTCCTCGACGTCGTGGGTCACGAGAAGCACCGTGCGCGGCTCCTGCGCGAGCGTCTCGGCGAGCCACTCCTGCATCGAGGTGCGCGTGATCGAGTCGAGCGCGCCGAAGGGCTCGTCGAGGAGCAGCACCGGGCGACCCGGCAGCAGCGTGCGGAGGAAGGCGACCCGCTGGCGCATCCCGCCCGACAGCTGCGCGGGACGCACGTGCTCGAACTCCGCGAGGCCGAAGCGCTCGAACAGCGGGGCGGCGCGGCGGCGCGCCTCGGCCCGGCCGACGCCCTGGCACTCGAGCGCGAGCGCGGCGTTGCCGAGCGCGTCGCGCCAGGGGAGGAGGAGGTCGCGCTGGGGCATGTAGGCGCAGGAGGCGCGCCGCTCGGCGGCGCCGTTGACGCCAAGCACGCTCACGACGCCCTCGTCGGGCTCCTGGAGCCCAGCCACGAGCTCGAGCAGCGTGGACTTGCCGCAACCCGACGGCCCCACCACCGCCAGCACCTCGCCGGCCCGCATGCCGAGCTCGACGCCGGCGAGCGCGGTCACGTCTCGGTAGCGCCGCGTGACGTTCGAAAGTGAAAGAGGCTCCGTCACGGGAGCCTCCAGATGCGCCTTCACCTAGCTCCCTTCGCGGGGATTAACCCGACAGGTTCAAAGGGTCAGCACCGGGTGGACGACTCCATGGGGTGCTATCTCAGCCGGCTCGCCCGCCAGCCCCCCTGGCTTGTGCGGCCAGTGTACCGGGAGGCGCTGCGAAGACGGATGTCGGGCATTTGCAACGAAGCCTTCAAGGGCCAGGCCCGTTGGCCGAAAAGTCCGTCATGGGGAGCGCCGTGGCATTCGAGGAGGTGTTGCGGCGTGGCGCGGGACCGATGCGATCCCTGGGCTCCGCAGCCGTCGCGGGTCGCCCCCTTCGCATCCTCTTCCTCGTCTCGGCGCACAACAGCCTCAGCCAGCGCGCCCAGGTCGCGGTGAGCGAGATGGGGCACGACGTGACGGTCGCGGTGGTGGACTCCCCCGTCGCGATCGAGGCGGCGGCGGCCCGGCACAACCCGGACCTGATCCTCTGCCCGTTCCTGAAGACGATCATCCCGGAGTCCGTCTGGACGAAGCACCGCTGCCTCGTCGTCCACCCGGGTCCCAAGGGCGACCGCGGCCCCTCGTCGCTCGACTGGGCCATCGAGCTCGGCATGGGGGAGTGGGGCGTGACGGTGCTCGAGGCGACGGGGGAGATCGACGGCGGCGACATCTGGGCCACGCGGACGTTCCGCACGCGAAGCGCCGGGAAGAGCAGCCTGTACCGCCACGAGGTCAGGCGCGCCGCCGTGCAGGCCATGGTCGAGGCGCTGGCCGGTGTCGGGGACGACGCCTTCTCGCCCACGCCTCTCGACCCGCACGACCCCACCGTCCCGGGCCGCCCCCGGCCGCTGATGAGGCAGGAGGACCGGGCGATCGACTGGGCCTCGGACAGCACGTCCACCGTGCTGCGGAGGATCCGCGCGGCCGAGGGCGCTCCCGGGGTGCTCGACTCCATCGGGGGGACGGAGTTCCACCTCTTCGGCGCGCACCGCGAGGGCACCTTGCGCGGCACGCCGGGCGAGATCGTCGCGCAGCGAGACGGGGCGATCTGCCGCGCCACGATCGACGGCGCGGTCTGGATCACGCACCTGAAGCGGCGTGACGAGGGGGACGCGCGGTTCTTCAAGCTGCCCGCCGCCCGGGCGCTGGCCCTGGCGGGGAGCGAGGTCGAGGCGCCCGAGGTGCCGGTGGCCGTCCATGCTCCGATCCCGGACGGCGAGACGTACCGCGAGATCCGCTACGAGGAGCGCGCGGGGGTCGGCTACCTGCACTTCGACTTCTACAACGGCGCCATGAGCACGGATCAGTGCCGCCGGCTGCGGGAGGCCTACGCCTACGCCCGCGCCCGTCGCGGCACGCGGGTCATCGTGCTGATGGGAGGCGCCGACTTCTGGAGCAACGGCATCCACCTGAACGTCATCGAGGCGGCCGAGAACCCCGGCGAGGAGTCCTGGTACAACCTGCACGCCATCGACGACTTCGTACGCGACGTCGTCGAGACGGATTCGCATCTCGTCGTCGCGGGGCTATGCGGCGACGCGGCGGCCGGGGGCGTGCCCCTCGCCCTGGCGGCCGACCACGTCGTGGCGCGCGAGGACGTGGTGCTGAACCCGTACTACCGGCACATGGGCGGCCTGTACGGATCCGAGTACTGGACCTACCTGCTGCCGCGCCGGGTGGGCCACGACGTCGCGGCGGAGCTCACGGAGGAGCCGGCCCCGCTCGGCACGCGCCGCGCGGTGGAGCTGGGCCTGCTCGACGCCGCGTTCGGCGAGAGCGCCGAGGCCTTCCGCGCGCAGCTGCGAGGGCTCGCCGAACGGCTCGCCCGCCATCCCGACGTGAGCCACTGGCTCGCGGAGAAGCGGCGCCGCCGCACGCGGGACGAGCAGGTGAAGCCGCTCGGCGCCTACAGGGCCGAGGAGCTCGCGCGCTGCCACGAGTGCTTCTTCGGGATGGACCGGAGCTACCACGAGGCGCGCAGGCGCTTCGTCTACAAGCTCGGAGCCCCCTGTGCCGTGAGCCCGGCGTCCCGCCGCGTGGCCGGTGGCGCCCTTGTGGACCTGGAACGGCGAAGCGCGGTCGCGTAGAGGGAGACGGCATGGCGGAGGCCAACAACGAAGTGCTGGAGCGTGCGCCCGCCGGCGGATGGAGTGCCGCGCAGCCGACAGGACTGAGCCGCCTCCTGCATGCGGTGTGGAACTGGCTGCCGAAGGGGCAGATGCTCCCGGAGCACATCTGGCGCCGGAGGCACGCGGCGATCGTGTGGCTGCTCTGGCTCCAGACGCCGGCCCTGATCGCGTTCGGCGTGCTGCAGGGCCAGACCCTGCCGCACATGCTCCAGGAGGGGGGCATCATCGCCGCGGCCGCATGGCTTGCGAGCTCCGAGCGCTTCAGCATGACCCAGCGGGTGATCGCGGCGTCCTTCGGGCTGATCACGTCCTCCGCGATCCTGGTCCACCTCTGGGGCGGATACATCGAGGCGCACTTCCACTTCTTCGTGATGGTCGGCGTCCTCACGCTGTACCAGGCCTGGGTGCCGTTCCTCGTGGCGATCGCCTACGTGGTGATGCACCACGGCCTCGTCGGCTTCCTCTCGCCGGCCAGCGTCTACAACCATCCGGACGCCGTCGGCAGCCCCTGGAAATGGGCGCTTATCCACGGCGGGTTCGTACTCGCCGCCAGCGTCGCGCACATCGTCGCCTGGCGCACCAACGAGAACCAGCTTCTGCGCGATCCCCTGACCGGGCTGCCGAGCCGGCTGCTGTTCCTCAACCGCCTGACCGCCGCGCTCGGGGGCCTCCAGCGCCGTCCCGGACGCTACGTGGCCGTGCTCTTCCTCGACCTCGACCGCTTCAAGGTGATCAACGACAGCCTGGGACATCCCGCCGGGGATCAGCTCATCCTCGCGGTGGCCGAGCGGCTGCGCCACTGTCTGCGCCGGCAGGAGACGATCGCCCGGTTCGGCGGCGACGAGTTCGCGATCCTGTGCGAGGACCTGGCCCACGAGGAGGACGCCGTCGCGGTCGCCGAGCGGGTCCTCAAGTCGTTCGGCCTGCCGTTCCACCTCCCGCACGGCGACGCCGTGTCGACCGCCAGCATCGGCATCGCGCTCGCGGTCTCGTCCGACCAGGACGGCGAGGACCTGATCCGCGACGCCGACGCGGCGATGTACCGGGCAAAGCAGGCCGGCGGCGGACGCGTGGTGCTCTTCGACGAGGTCACGCGGCAGCGGGCGCTCGACCGGCTGCACACGGAGAACGGCCTGCGCCAGGCGCTCGAGCGCGAGGAGTTCCGCGTCTTCTTCCAGCCCGCGGTCTCGATCGAGACGGGTGAGATCGTCGGGGTCGAGGCGCTGGTGCGCTGGGAGCACCCGGAGCGCGGGCTGGTCGGCCCGGCGGACTTCATCGCCCTCGCGGAGGAGACCGGCCTGATCGTGCCGATCGGGGCTTGGGTGCTTCGGCAGGCGTGCGGGCATGCGCGCCGCTGGGAGGTCGAGCGCAACGGGGACGGACCGCTCACGGTGTCGGTGAACGTCTCGGCGCGGCAGCTGGCCGAGCCGGCGTTCGTCGACGCGGTGGCGGATGCCCTTGAGGAGACCGGGATCGACCCCTCCGGCCTGTGCCTCGAGGTCACCGAGAGCGTCCTGATCGAGGATCCGGACTCGTCGACCGAGACGCTCGCCGCGCTGAAGCGCCTGGGCGTGAAGGTGGCCGTCGACGACTTCGGCACCGGCTACTCCTCGCTCGAGCACCTGCGCAAGTTCCCGATCGACTCCGTGAAGATCGACCGTTCGTTCGTCCGAGGCCTGCCGCACAGCTCGGAGGACGTGGCGATCGTCGGCGCCGTGATCGAGCTGGGGCACGCCCTCAACCTGTCGGTGGTCGCGGAGGGCGTGGAGACGGCGGACCAGCTCGGGAACCTGCAGAGGGCCGGCTGCGACACGGCGCAGGGCTTCCTCTTCAGCCGTCCCGAACACCCCGACGTGGTGGATGGCCTGGTGCGCGGCCAGAGCGCGAGCGAGGGCGAGCGTGTCGAGCGGCCGGCGCCGAAGGCCGCCGCCCGCCGCCGCCATTCCCGCAAGGCCGTGGCCCGGAGGCGCGCCGGCCGCAGGCGACGCCGCCGGCGCTAACGCTCGAAGACCGCGTTCTCCCTCAGGGACGCCCGGTCTCCGCTCGTAGAGGTCGCGCGAACGGTTACCTCTAGGCGTGCGCGTGCAGGTCGGCGATCGCGTTCACGAACACCTCGAGCTGCTTGGTGGTCCAGCACTCGAAGACCCCGTCGCAGTGGGGCTCGTATGCGGCCATGACCGAGTCGCCGTAGTTCCAGTAGAGGCGCGGCTCCGGATTGATCCAGAACGTGCGGCCGGCCCGCTCGGCCACCTGCCCGAAGACGCCGGCGTGCGGCTCGCGGCCGTTGGTGCGGGCGTCGCCGAGCACGATCACTGTCGCGCGCGGGTCGAGGTCGTCGACCACCTTGTCGAGGAACTCGAGCCAGACGCGCCCGTAGTCGGTGTAGCCGGACACGTCGGCCACGCCGGCGTCGGTGGCGATCCGGCGCGAGACGAGCTCGAACGAGCGCTCGCGCTCGAAGACGTCGGTGACCTCGGAGATGCGCTCCACGAAGACGAACGAGCGCAGCTTGCGGAACTGGTCGTGCAGCGCGTGCAGCACCGACAGGAAGAACACGCTGGCGCTCGTGACGCTGGTGGATACGTCGCAGAGCACGTACAGCTCGGGGCGGCGCGGGCGGCGCGGCCGGTACTTCAGCTCGAGCGGGACGCCGCCCGTCTGGAGCGAGGCGCGCATCGTCCTGCGCACGTCCACCTGCCACGAGCGGCGCCGCCCGCGGTGCTCGCGCCCGTGCGAGGCGAGCCGGCGCTTCATCTGGGCCACCACCCGGTGCACCTGCGACAGGTCCTGCGTCGGGTTGGTGGGAAGCGAGCGGTCGAGCTCCCGCAGCGGCTTGGCGGGCGGCAGCGTCTGGGTGCGCTCGATCATCTGGCGCTCGAGCTCGCGCCGCACGTGCTTCTCGAACTCCTGGAGCTGCTCGCGCGGAACGGCCTCGGGATCGGGGCGCTCGGCCCCGGGACGCTCGCCCTTGAGGCCGAGCGTGCGGCGGATGCGCTGCACGTCCACGCCGATCACGCCCGAGCCCTCGCCCTGGCGCCCGAAGGCGGCGATGGCCAGGCGGGCCAGGTCGCGCATCTCGCCGTCTGAGCCCGCGCGGATGGCGGCCCGGATGCGCTCGCGCAGCGCCTCGAGGTCGAGCCCCTCGGCGCCCTGGAAGCGCTCCTCCCGGAGCCCCTGCTGCACGGCCTCGCGCTCGACGGCGCGGAAGAAGAAGCGGTCGAACAGCACGTCGAGCACGTGCCGGTCCTCCTGCGACTTGGCGAGCGTGGCGGCCAGCGCCTCGCGGAAGTCCTCGCGGTCGGTCCAGCTCACGGCGTCCAGTGCGCCGAAGGCATCCAGGAGCTCGGAGGTGCCGACGGCGACCCCCTCCTTGCGCAGCTCGTCGGCGAACTCGAGCAGGCGCGGCGCCAGGCCCGGCGGCCCGGTTGGGGGTGGCATGCCGCCGTAGAGGCCGGGCTTTCCCATGGGGCCAAGCATATGGTCCGGCCAACGGCGGCAATGAAGGGGGGGACGGTCCTGGGTTGTCCCCCTATGTGGGGGGAAAGTCAGGACGGTCGTCCGGGATATGGTGCTTTCCCGTGGAGATCGCCGAACCGCTCACGCCCGCCCGGCTCGAGGCGGTCGCGCGGGGTGGGGCGCCGCCCGCGCTCGACGGCGCCGCCCGGGAGCGGATCGGGGCCGCGCGGCGGGTGGTCGAGGACGCGGTGGCGCGCGGTGACGCCGTCTACGGCGTCACCACCGGGATCGGGGAGCTCGCCAGCGTTCGCATCGACCCGGCGGACGCCGAGCGGCTGCAGCTGAACCTGCTCCGCTCGCACGCGGTCGGCGCCGGGGAGCCGCTACCCGACGAGGTGGTGCGGGGCATGGTCCTCCTCCTCGCCGCTTCGCTCGCCCGCGGTCACTCCGGCGTGCGGGCCGAGCTCGTCGAGCTGCTGCTCGCCCTCCTGGAGCGGAACGTGGTGCCGGTCGTGCCCAGCCGCGGCTCGGTCGGCTCCTCCGGGGACCTTGCGCCGCTCGCGCACCTGGCGCTCGTCCTGGTGGGCGAGGGCGAGGCCATCTTCGGTGGCCGCCGTTCAAGCGGCTCCGAGGCGCTGCGCGCGGCTGGCCTGCAGCCGCTCAGGCTCACCGCCAAGGAAGGACTGGCGCTCATCAACGGCACCCACCTCATGGCTGCAGTCGGGACGCTTGCGACAACGGACGCACGGCGCGTGCTGAACGCCGCCATCACAGCCTGCGCCCTCTCGCTCGAGGCCTTCAAGGGCTCCACCGTCCCCTTCGACGCCCGTCTGCAGGAGGTCCGCCCGCAGCCGGGGCAGGCCCGCGTGGCCGCCCGCCTGCGCGAGCTGCTCGAGGGCAGCGAGGTGGTGGCGAGCCACGCCGACTGCGGTCGGGTGCAGGACCCGTACACGCTGCGCTGCGCGCCGCAGGTGCTAGGCGCCGTGGCCGACGCGCTCGACTACGTGAGCGCCGCCCTCGAGCGCGAGCTGGCCGCCGTGACCGACAATCCGCTCGTCTTTCCGGCGGACGGCGACGTGATCGCCGGCGGCAACTTCCACGGCCAGCCGCTCTCGCTGCCGCTCGACCACCTCGCGCTGGCCCTCACGGAGCTTGCCTCCTACAGCGAGCGCCGAACCTACGCGCTGCTCTCGCCCAGCTACGCCGAGCTGCCGCGTTTCCTGTCACCCACGCCCGGGCTCGGCACGGGCCTGATGATCGCCCAGTACGCGGCGGCCGCGCTGGTGAACGAATGCCAGGTGCTGGCCCACCCGGCCGGGGCCGGCTCGATCCCCACCTCGGCCGGCCAGGAGGACTTCAACTCGATGGGCGCCTGGGCGGCGCTGAAGGCGCGCACCGTGGTGGAGCACGCCGCACGGGTGGTGGCCACCGAGCTGGTGTGCGCATGCCAGGGGCTCGAGTTCCACCGGCCGCTGCGAACGACGCCTCCCTTGGAGGAGGCTGTCGAGAAGGTGCGCGCGATCGTGCCGCGCGTGGAGGAGGACCGCTCCCTGGCTGCCCAGATCGGCCGCCTGGCCGATGCGGTTCGCACGGGGGAGCTGACGCTGTAATGCGCTGTCGCGGCTGGCACCAGGAGGCGGCGCTCCGGATGCTCGAGAACAACCTGCATCCCGACGTGGCCGAGGATCCCGCCGAGCTGATCGTCTACGGCGGGATCGGCAAGGCGGCTCGGAACCGCGAGAGCTACGAGGCGCTCCGGCGGGAGCTGCAGACGCTCCGCGACGACGAGACGCTCCTGGTGCAGTCCGGCAAGCCGGTCGGCATCTTCGACACGCACGAGCTCGCGCCGCGCGTCCTGATCGCCAACTCGAACCTGGTGCCGAAGTGGGCCACCTGGGAGCACTTCAACGAGCTCGACCGAGCCGGGCTGATGATGTACGGCCAGATGACCGCGGGCTCCTGGATCTACATCGGGAGCCAGGGGATCGTGCAGGGCACCTACGAGACCTTCGCGGCCGCGGCCGAGAAGCACTTCGGCGGCTCGCTGGCCGGCCGCATGGTGCTGACCGCCGGGCTGGGCGGCATGGGCGGCGCCCAGCCGCTCGCGGTGACCATGAACGGGGGCTGCGCGCTGTGCATCGAGGTGGACCTGCGGCGCATCGAGCGCCGGCTCGAGACCGGCTACCTGGACGAGCGCGCGGCCGACCTCGACGACGCGCTCCGCCGCCTCGACGCGGCACGGGCGGAACGCCGCGCGCTGTCGATCGGCCTGCTCGGCAACGCCGCCCAGCTGGTGCCCGAGATCGCCCGCCGCGGCGTAGAGGTCGACGTGGTGACCGACCAGACGAGCGCCCACGACCCGCTGAACGGCTACATCCCGGCCGGCCTGACCGTGGAGCAGGCCGAGGCGCTGCGCCGCTCCGAGCCAGACGAGTACCTGAGGCGGGTGGGGGAGAGCGCCGTGGCGCACGTGGGCGCCATCCGGGCGCTGGCCCGCGGCGGAGCCGCGGCATTCGACTACGGCAACGCCCTGCGCGGCCTGGCCGCCGAGCACGGCGCCGAAGGGGCCTTCGACTACCCCGGCTTCGTGCCCGCCTACATCCGGCCGCAGTTCTGCGAGGGGCGCGGGCCGTTCCGCTGGGTGGCGCTGTCGGGCGACCCTGAGGACATCCACCGCACCGACGAGGCGATCCTCGACCTGTTCGGCGACCAGGAGCCGGTGGCGCGCTGGATCCGGCTCGCGCGCGACCGGATCAAGTTCCAGGGGCTGCCGGCCCGCATCTGCTGGCTCGGCTACGGCGAGCGGCACCTGGCCGGGCTGCGCTTCAACGAGATGGTGCGCTCGGGCGAGCTGCACGGGCCGATCGTGATCGGCCGCGACCACCTCGACGCCGGCTCGGTGGCCTCGCCCGAGCGCGAGACCGAGGGGATGCGCGACGGCTCCGACGCGGTGGCCGACTGGCCGATCCTGAACGCGCTCCTGAACACGGCCTGCGGGGCGAGCTGGGTGTCCGTGCACCACGGCGGCGGGGTCGGCATGGGCAAGTCGATCCACGCCGGCCAGGTGTGCGTGGCGGACGGGTCCGAGCAGGCGGAGGGACGGCTCCGGCGCACGCTCACGGCCGACCCGGGCACAGGGGTGGCGCGGCACGCCGACGCGGGCTACCCGGAGGCCATCGCCGTGGCCCGGGATCGCGGGGTGCGGGTGCCGATGCTGGAGGACTGTTGAGCGGCGTCTGCGTTCGCGGCGCGGCCCAGATGCTGCGCCCGCCCGAGGACGGGCTGCCCTACCTGCGCCACGGCCGCGCCGCCGAGCTGTCGCTCGAGCCCGGCTCGGTGTGCGTGCGCGAGGGCGTGATCGTCGCCCTGGACGAGGACGACGACGCCGAGCTGGCCGTGGACGCCACGGGCGGGGCGCTCCTCCCCGGGCTGGTCGACTGCCACACCCACCTGCCGTTCGCCGGGTGGCGGGCGGAGGAGTACGAGCAGAAGGTCACGGGCGTGCCGTACGAGGAGATCGCGCTGCGGGGCGGCGGGATCGCCTCCTCGGCGCGGGCCTTCGCGGAGGCCTCCGACGGCGAGGTGCTGGAGCAGGCCGGCACGCTGGCGCTCGAGATGCTGGCCCACGGGACGACCGCCTTCGAGTGCAAGTCCGGCTACGGGCTCTCGCCGGACGAGGAGCTGCGCGCCCTGCGGCTGGCGGACGAGCTGGGTGGCCGCGTGGTGCAGCGCACGGCTTCCACCGCGCTGCTCGCCCACGCCGTCCCGGAGGGCTTCACGGCCGACGGCTGGATGGACGAGGTCGAGCGCCTGGCGCCGGAGGTGAGCGCCCAGGCCCTCGACATCTACGTGGAGACGGTGGCGTTCTCGGTCGAGCACCTGGCCCGCATGGGGGAGCTGGCCACCCGGCACGGGCTGGCCCTGCGCGCCCACGTGGAACAGTTCTCCACGAGCCGCTCGGTGCCGGTGGCGCTGGAGCACGGGGCGCGCTCGGTCGACCATCTGGCCTGCCTCCACCCGGACGACCTCGAGCCGCTCGCCCGCAGCGAGTGCGCGGCCGTGCTGCTGCCTGGCGCCGAGCTGCTGGGGGACGAGCATGTGGCGCCCGCGCGGGCGCTGGCCGACGCCGGGGCCATCTGCGCGCTCGCCACCGACCTCAACCCGGGGACCTCGCCGCTGCTGTCGCTGCCGCTCGTGATGGGCATCGCCGTGCGCCGCTACGGCTGGAGCGTGCGCGAGGCCCTGCTGGCGGTGACGTTGAACGCGGCCCACGTGCTCGGCCGCACCGGCGATCTGGGCTCGATCGAGCCCGGCAAGCAGGGCGACCTCGTGCTGCTCGACTGCCCCGCCGAGCACGTGCCATACCGCTTCGGGCGCAACCCGGTGGCGGTGGTGCTGATGGGCGGGCGCGTCGTGTACGTGCGGCCCGGCGAGGAATGGCGGCTGGGACCGCGATGATCGCCGCCGCGGACCTGGCGGCCCGGCTCGAGGAGCTCGTCCCGATCGGCCGCGACCCTCTCGGCACCACGCGGCTTGCCTGGAGCGAGGAGGACGCGGCGGCCGGGGACTGGTTCCGGGCGCAGGCGAAAGCCGGGGACCTCCGCACCGAGCGCGATCCCGCCGGGAACCTCTGGGCGATGCCGGACGCGCCGCCGCCGTGGTGGGCGCTCGGCTCCCATCTCGACAGCGTCCGCCAGGGTGGCTCGTTCGACGGCGCGCTGGGGGTGGCCGCCGCCTTCGAGGTGGCCGCGCGGGCGGCCGGCGGGCCCGGCGCCGCGCCGGTGGCCGTCATCTCCTTCGCCGACGAGGAAGGCGCCCGCTTCAACACCCCGACCTTCGGGAGCCGGGCGCTCACCGGCGTCCTTGACGCGAGCGTGCTCGATCGAGTGGACGGGGACGGCGTCCGCATGCGCGACGCCATGAGCGCGGCCGGGGTGAGCCCGGCGGGGATCCAGGCGGCTCCCGATTGGCTCGATCGACTGCGCGGGTTCCTCGAGCTGCACATCGACCAGACCACGGAGCTCGAGCGCGCCGGCGCGCCCGCCGGGGTGGTGCGCGGGCTCGTCTCCCGCGTGCGCGTGCGGGCGGAGATCGAGGGGCGGGCGGACCACTCGGGCACCACGCCGCCGGCGGAGCGGCGCGACGCGCTCGCCGCCGCCGCCCGCCTGATCGTGACGGCGCTCGACGCGTCCGGGGACGGGCTGGTGGCCACCGCCTCGCGCATCGAGGTGGAGCCGAACGCGCTCACGACCGTGCCGGCCCGGGCCCGGGTGTGGCTCGACGCGAGGTCGCCGGATCCCGCCCGCGTCGAGGCCTGGCGCGAGACAGTGGCCGCGGCCGACGTGGGCCTGCCGGTGCGGCTCTCGCTCGAGTCGCGCAGCCCCCGCTGCGAGTTCGACCCCCGCCTGCGCTCGCGGCTGGCCGAGCTGAGCCGGGAGATGGGCCGGCCGGCGCCGGAGCTCGACTGCTGGGCGGGCCACGACGCGGGCCTGATCGCCGCCCGCCTCCCGGCGGCGATGGTGTTCGTGCGCAACGAGACCGGGGTGAGCCACTCGCCCCACGAGCACGTGGAGCTCGACGACGCCGCCTTCGGGGCGGAGCTGCTCCTGCGGCTCGTGAGGGAGCTGGCCGCGTGAGGGTCCCGGCGATGCCGAACGCGCACAGCCACGCCTTCCAGCGCGGGCTGCGCGGGCGGGCGGAGCGTCGCGGGCGCGCAGCGGGCCAAGCTTCCGGCGACGCGCCCCGCGACGACTTCTGGAGCTGGCGCGAGGCCATGTACGAGCTGGCCGGCGGCCTCGACCCGGACTCCATGGAGCGCGCGGGCCTCGACTGCTACCGGGAGATGGCCGACGCCGGCTACGGCGCCGTGGGCGAGTTCCACTACGTCCACCACCGCCCGGACGGCTCCCCCTACGACGACCCGAACGCGATGGCGAAGGCGCTCGCGCGGGCCGCCCGGGCAGCCGGCCTGCGAATCGTCCTCCTGCCCGCGGCCTACGCGCGCGCCGGGCCCGGACGCGAGCCCGAGCCGCGTCAGCGCCGCTTCTGCGACCCGAGCGCCGAGGCCTTTCTCGCCCGTGTGGAAGCCCTGGGCGACTGGGCGGAGGGGGAGGGCGTCTCGGTCGGGGTGGCGGCCCACTCCGCCCGCGCGGTGCCGGCCGACTGGCTCGAGGCGATCGCCGCCTACGCCGACGAGCACGGCATGGTGCGGCACGTGCACGCCTCCGAGCAGCCGCGCGAGGTGGAGGAGGTGCGCGCCGAGCACGGCTGCACGCCGATCGAGCTGCTCGACCGCACCGGGTTCCTCGGGCCGAGCGCGAGCGTGGTGCACGGCATCCACGTCACCCCGCGGGATATAGAGCTGCTGGCGGAGAGCGGCGCCACCGTCGTGAGCTGCCCCACGACGGAGGGCAACCTCGGCGACGGGCACCCGCTGCTCCTGGCCCTCCGCGACGCCGGAATCCCGCTGGCCCTGGGCAGCGACTCCCAGGTGAGGATCGACCCCTTCGAGGAGGCCCGCGAGCTCGAGACGCTCGCCCGGCGCGAGGGACTCACCCGCCACGCGCTGCTGGCGGCGAGCGGCGACCTGTGGGCCGAGCTCTGCCGCGCCGGCGCCCGCTCGCTGGGCATCGAGGACGCCGGCGAGATCGAGGTCGACACCGAGCACCCGTCGCTCGTCGGGATCGAGCCGGGCGACATTCCCGCCGCGCTGGTCACCTCCGCGTCGGCGGGCGTGGTGCGGCGCTAGCCCGCCACGAGCGTGATCGCGCGCCGCCGCGCCTGCCGCTCGCCGGCCCGGTTGTAGGTCACGAGGACCGCGTGCGCCTCGAGCGAGCCACGCCGGCGAAGCCGCTCCCGGGCGCGGCGGTTGAGCCGCAGCCGGACCACGCGCTCGTCGTCGCGGAGCAGCGAGAAGTCCCGGCGCGCCATGTGCCGCAGCCGCAGCTCGCCGCCGCACCCGCGCGGGCAGGCGAGCGGGACACTCGCCACGCCGTGCCTGACCACCGCGGTGGCGCCGCCGAAGCGTGCGCGGCAGTTGAGGGGGAGCGGGTCCACCGGCGCCAGCGCGCGTCGGGCCATGAAGATCGCCTGGCCGCCGCCGCAGTCGCGCTCGCTCCAGACCAGCCGCGTCCCGTCGAAGTCGAACCCGCCCGGGAGGGCGCGCCCGAACCGAACCAGGTCCCGCATCGCTGCGTCCGGGCCCCACTGCCGAAGCGTTCGCGTGAGGCCCTCGGACGCGAGGAAGGCGATTCTCCCGCCCGCGATCCTCACCGTGGCGGCACAGGCCGGGCCAAGGTCCTCCGGGCTCGGCGCCGCCGCCGAGTAGCGCACCAGCCTCCCGGGAGAGCAAGGGCGGCTCGGATCCCGCTCGCCGGTCACCGCCGCCACGGTCCCGTCTGTGTCCAGGTCGAGGTCGGTCACCCCGGGCGCCGGCGCCGAGTAGGCGGCCGCACCCGCCAGAAGGTCGTGCACGACGAGCCGCGCCGAGGCACTCGCGCCCTCGATCCAGGCCGCGTACCGTCCACGGAGGCGCAGGTGCGCGCCGCCTGCCGGCTCCGGGAGCGAGAGGCTCGCCCCGGTCGCGAGGTCGCGCACGACGACGCGGGCCGCGTCGTCGCAGGGGTCGGGGTCGTAGGCGATCCGGTCGCCGTCGAGCGCGACGGGCGGCGGCGAGAGGTTGCGATCGGCCGAGCAGTCCACGAGCAGCGCGCGCCGTTCGCCCAGCAGCCCGGCGCGCAGCCGGACCTCGCCGCGCTCGCCCACCAGCTCGTCGCTGATCGTGACCACCCGGGTGAGCGCGAGCGCCCGCTCGGAGATCTCGAAGAAGTCGGAGCTGGATCGGACGTTCGGGCCAGAGAAGGATCCGAAGCGCTTGCCCCGGAACAGCACGAGATCCGTGCGCCCTTGCGGTCGACCCGAGAGGATCTCGACGCGGCCCTCGGTCGAGGGCGGGAAGTCGCCGCAGCCGCGGAGGCAGAGGTGCTGCGACCAGGCCACCCGCGCGCCGGAGAGCTGCGGTCCCTGCTCGAGCTTCGGACCGGGATGCGGCCGGAGCACGGCCACCTGCGCCTCGGCGGCCGCCGGCAGCGCCGACAGCACCAGGACGGCCGCGAGGGCGGGGGCGCGCGTCACGCCCCCACAACACTCGCGGCCGTCCGGAGGTGCGATCCCTAGCGCTTCAGGGTGAGCTTCGCCGACGCGGTCTGGGCCGCGCCGCCGCCGTTCGGCGTGAACTTCACGGCCACGGCCAGGCGGACCGAGCGCTTGCGGCGCAGGCTCCGCTTCGCCTTCTGGCTGAAGCGCAGCTTGAGCTTCGCGCTGCCCTTGGCGCCGACCTTGGCCGCGCCCTTGGCGACCTTGGCCTTGCCGGCCTTCGCCGCGCCTGCCGCCTTGCCGGCCTCGCCGGGCTTCAGCGTCACGACGATGCCCTTGCGCAGCGCCGCCGCCAGCTTCGCGCCCTTCCGGACGCGCAGCGCCAGCTTCTTCTTGTCGTCCAGGTCCTCCGGCTTCTTCGCCACCGGCACGTCGGCCGGGCCCCAGTCGGGCTCGGCCCCGCCCGGGATGAGCATCTTGGCCTCGGCGCTCGGCAGCGCGCAGCCGCCGCTCACGTCGGGCAGCGGCCCCACGTGGATGCCGGGGTTGTTGCCCTGCTTGTGGGCGAACACGATCTGCCGGCCGTCGGGGGAGAACGACGGGCTGTCGAACGAGCCGTCCGGCTTCACGTAGTGGAAGCAGGCCTCCGGCAGGGCCGGCGCACGGCCGGTCATCCGGTAGACCGCGATGATGTCGGCGGTCATCCCGTTCGGGGCCTGGCCCACCCACGCCGCGAGCTTGCCGTCACGGCTGATCTCGCCGTCGTGCAGGTACCAGGCGTTGTCGTCGTTGAACCAGTAGTCGAAGGCCTGGTTGCCATTGCCGACGGTGTCGATGATCGAGTCGGTGTTGCCGAAGATCACGGACCGCTCTGAGAGCAGCGTCTGCGAGTTGTCGATCCACGAGGGATGGGTCCAGCCGGACTGCCGGCCGAGCCCCGGCTCCTCCCACGGGGTGAGCCGGTCGCCGTGCGAGTAGCCGACCCCGACCTCGATCCGCCTCTCGGTGCAGTACGGCGGCGTACAGCCAGGATCGGTGTAGTACGAGCGAGACATGTACGAGTACGCGACCTTGGTCCCGTCCGGCGAGATCGCCGGGTCGAACGGGCCCTCGAATACGACGCTGTTGCCGTTCGCCTCGCCGCTGACGGGCGTGGCGAAGTCCGCCAGGATCCGCCCGTCCTGCGGGTCGATGCGGTGGAGCCGCCGGCCGAACAGGCCGATCAGCGTGCCGTCGTCCGCCTGCGAGGCGAACGAGTAGCCGCCGGCCTGGGTGACCTGGTGCTGGCGCGACCCGTCGGGCGTCGTCAGCCAGATGTTCCCGTCCTTGATGTACGAGATCGAGTCCGCCGCAGCGGGCGCCGCGATGGCCAGACAGAGCCCCACGGCTATGAGGAATGTGATGGTCCGTGTGTGCATGCGAGCAGCATCCGCGGGCGCCGCTCGCCGCACATCGGGGCGATCCCTACACCGCGCCCCTAAGGTTTTCGCCGGCCCTACCCCCCAGCTTGACCCCGACCCTCTCGGCCACGAGATCGAGGTCCGTGCGGTGCTTGACGATGATCGACATCGTCCGTTCCAGCACCGCCTGGTCGACGTCCTCGGCGCCGAGCAGCAGCAGGGCGCGAGCCCAGTCGATCGACTCGGCGATCGAGGGCGGCTTCTTCAGGTCGAGCGCGCGCACCATGTGGATCACCTCGACGAGCTTGCGCGCGACCTTCTGGTCCAGGTCGGGGGCGTGCAGGTGGACGATCTCCAGCTCGCGCTCCACCGTGGGGTAGTCGAGCCACAGGTACAGGCAGCGGCGCTTGAGCGCCTCGGTCAGCTCGCGCGAGTTGTTCGACGTGAGCACCACGACCGGCCGGGTGCGCGCCTCCACCACTCCCAGCTCCGGGATCGAGATCTGGAAGTCCGACAGGACCTCGAGCAGCATCGCCTCGAACTCCTGGTCGGTCTTGTCGATCTCGTCGATCAGGAGCACCACCGGCTGGTCCGCCGAGATCGCCGTGAGAAGCGGACGCGAAAGCAGGAACTCCTCGCCGAAGATGTCCTCCTTCACCTGCTCCCAGCCGGCCTCGCGCGTCTCGGTCTGGATGCGCAGCAGCTGCTTGCGGTAGTTCCACTCGTAGAGCGCCTTGGCCTCGTCGAGGCCCTCGTAGCACTGCAGGCGGATCAGCGGTCGCTCCGTGGCGCGCGACAGCGCCTTGGCCAGCTCGGTCTTTCCCACCCCGGCCGGGCCCTCCACCAGGACCGGCTTGCCCAGGCGGCCCGCAAGATAGGAGACGAGCGCGGCCGGCTCGTCCGCCAGGTAGCCCACTTCACCGAGGTTCCGGCGGGAGGCGTCGATGCTCTCGAAGACGTCGCTCATCCGCTGCGAAGGATACTTTCGGCTTCTTGGACGGCTCGCTCCTCCTCGCCATGTCCGACTTCCTCGATCCCGGCTCGGGTCCGGAGCAGAGCGGCGACTTCGAGGTGTCGCCGTCCTTCTTCCTCATTCTGCTGGCGCTCGGCTTCGGGATCGGGACGATCGGTCACATCGTGAAGTCGCGCACCCTGGTCGCGGCCGGCATCCTCCTGATCTTCGGGGCCACCTTCGCGATCCCGATCGCGTACAGCCTGTCGAACTAGCGCGGGGCCTCGCGAAAGCCCTCGCGCCAGCTGCGCCAGCGCGGCTCCCAGCCGAGCTCCCGCTTGGCCTTCGCGTTCGAGGCGCCCGGCAGGGCGCCCATCATTGTGGCCATCCTCCCCGCCGCCAGCCGGGCGATCCAGGCCGGCACGCGCAGCGGCTTCCGCGCGCCGATCGCCTCGGCGTAGGCGGGGAGCCACTCGCGCATGGGGGCCGGCTCGTCGTCCACGACGTTGTAGACGCCGGGCGCCCCGCGCTCGACCGCCGCGAGGGTCGCGCTTGCCGCGTCGTCCACGTGGATGAAGGAGAAGAGGCCCTCGCCGCGGCCGATCACCGGGAAGCGGCGCTTGCGGACGTCGACGGCCGTGCTGCCCCCCTCGCCGTAGTAGGTACCCGGGCCGTAGAACCAGCCGTAGCGGAGCACCAGGCCCTCGGCCTCGAGCACCGAGCGCTCCATCTCGACCAGCGTCCGCACCCCCGCGCCGAACGGCGGGGGCGCGTCGAGCGCGAGCGGCGCGTCCTCGTCCTTCACCTCCGGCCGCGGCCCGGGCGCGTACGCGAAGGCGATGCTCTGCCAGACGAACCGCCGCGCCCCCGCCGCCCGCCCGGCGTCCAGCAGGACGGAGGTGGTGGGACCGCGGAGGCGGTTCGTGGCGTCGTAGATGGTCTTGTCGCGCGGGTCGAAGCGGTCCGGCAGCGCGGTCAGCTGGTGCACCACCACCTCGGGGGCGGCCTCGGTCACTGCCGTGGCGAGCGCATCGGCGTCGTGCGCGTCGCACACCACCGCCCGGCAGCCGGTGGCCCGGATCTCGTCCGCCCGCTCCTCGGAGCGGGTGGTGCCAGTCACCTCGTGCCCGGCCGCGACGAGCAGTGGGAGCAGGGGCCGGCCGATCACGCCGGTTGCTCCGGCCACGAAGACCCTCATCGCGCCGTGGCCTCGGACTCGGCGCGCAGCATCCAGGCCAGCAGCAGAGTGGCCAGAACGAGCGAGACGAGGTTGGCCGGACCGAGCCACTCTGGCTCCGCCTCGCCTACGTCGATCAAGTGGTTGAGCGAGTGGAGGGCGTAGTGGATGAGGGCGAGCGCCAGCACCGGCACGCGCCAGCTCGCGCGCCGGACGGCAACGAAGGCTGCGGCACCGAGGGCCAGGTACCAGGTGGCGAGGTCGCCCATGTAGTGGTCGTTGCGTGCCCCGTACGGACCGATCTCCTCGTGGAAGAACCCGGGCGCGAGCCACAGGCCTGCGCCCAGGGCGATTTGGACGGCGGCGAAGACGATCAGTAGGGCTCGCACGGCCCTTAGTATCCGCAAGCGATGAGCGATCCGCTCGACCGTCGCGACGAGCTCGAGCAGGCGCTGGGGCTCGCTGCGACCGAGGCCCGCGCCTACCTGGCCGAGCTGGAGGCGGCCCCGGTGCAGCCGCCGGGCTCGGTGGAGCTGGTCGAGAGCGCGGAATCCATCGGGGGAGAGCTGCCGCGCGAGGGCGACGGCGCTCTCGCCGCGCTCACCGATCTGGGCCGGCTCGGCCGCGAGGCCGCCACGCGCTCCAGCGGGCCGCGCTTCTTCCACTTCGTGATCGGCGGCACCACGCCGGCCGCGCTCGCGGCCGACTGGTTCGCCTCGGCGATCGACCAGAACGCTTGCGCCTGGATCGCGTCGCCGCTCGGCACCCGCCTCGAGCAGGTCGCGGTGGACTGGCTGCGGCAGCTGTTCCGGCTGCCGGAGGAGTTCGGCGGCGTGCTCGTGACCGGCGGGACGATGGCGAACTTCACCTGCCTGGCCGCGGCGCGCGAGTGGTGCGCCGAGCGAAACGGCGCCTCCATCGCCGAGCACGGGATCGCGGGCGCCGAGCCGATCCCGGTGCTGACGAGCGGGTACGTGCACGCCAGCGCGGTGAAGTCCCTGGCCCTGCTCGGCCTGGGCCGGGCGAACATCCGCCGGCTGTCGCGCGACGCGCGCGGGCGGCTCGACCTGCCGGCGCTGGAGGCGGAGCTCGGCCGGCTCGGGGGACGTCCGGCGATCGTGATCGCGAACGCCGGCGAGGTGAACGCCGGCGACTTCGACCCGATCGACGAGATGGCCGAGCTCGCGGAGCGCCACGACGCCTGGCTCCACGTGGACGGCGCCTTCGGCCTCTTCGCGCGGCTGTCGCCGCGCAGCGAGGCGCTGGCCGCCGGGGCCGAGCGCGCCAGCTCGGTGTCGTCCGACGGCCACAAGTGGCTGAACGTGCCGCACGACTGCGGCTTCGCGTTCGTTCGGGAGGACCGCTGGCGCCGCGACGCCTTCGCCGAGGCGGCGGACTACCTGCCGGCGCTGGACGACCCGCGCCAGACGTTCGCGTATCAGACCCCGGAGGGATCGCGGCGCGCCCGGGCGCTGGCGGTGTGGGCCACGCTACGGGCCTACGGGGCAGACGGCTACCGGGCCATGGTGGAGCGCCACCTGGACCTGACCGAGCATCTTGCCCGCCGCGTCGACGCGGAGCCGGGCTTCGTGCGGCTGGCCGAGGCCCCGCTCAACATCGTCTGCTTCCGCTGGGAGCCGCCGGGCGCGCCGGAGGAGGAGCTGGACGCGCTGAACCGCCGGCTGGGCGACGCCCTGCTGGAGGACGGCCGCGTCTTCGCGGGAACCACGCTGTTCGAGGGCAGGGTCGCCTTCCGCCCGGCGATGGTGAACTGGCAGACGCAGACCGCCGACGTGGACCTGCTCGTGGACGTCCTGACCGAGCTCGGCGAGCGTGTGCTCGAGGAGCAGAAGGCGCGCGCCTAGCCGCCCTCGAGAAGTGAGCGCTCGTCAGCGGGTCCTGAACGGGAGGGTGGTCAGCGCCTCGGCGATCGTCCAGTAGCCCGGCCGCGGCGAGCCGTCCTTGCGAACGATGCCCGAGTCCCAGCGCCCCTGTGCAGGCTCGCGCCAGTGGTAGAAGTACAGTCGGCGTATCCGGGAGCGATGCTCGACGGCTAGCTCGGCCGTGCGCCGGATCGCTTCCGCTGCGCGCGCCTCGTCGTATGGGAACACCGTCTCACCGGAGGGCCCGGAGAACTCGACGATGCCGCCGGTCTCGGTCAGCCAGACCTCCCCCCGGGTGATCGACAGCAGGCGGGCGGTGCTGTCGGTCGGGGGCCGTCCGGGGCGCGGGCTTACGTCGCCGTAGTTGTGCAGCCCCCAGATGTCGACGTCTCCTGCCGCGAGCTGGAAGGCGGAGACCCACGGAACCATGTTTGGGCTGTCGAGCACGTCGGCCGCCACGATCCGGCATTCCGGGCAGAGTCCGCGCACAGCCCGGTAGTACTCGGCGGCTCGGGCCGGGTTCTCGGCCGTGGGCTGGTGTACGGCGTTCGCCTCGTTCCAGACGCCGATCACACGAACGAACGGCCAGCGCCGGCGGAAAGCCTCGAACGCAGCGGTGTACTCGGCAACGCTCGGGAGGTAGCAGGGCTGCTCCGGACAGTTTGACTGCGTCGTGGCCTGAAAGTGCACGAACGGCTCGACGCCCGCTCGACGAGCGTCCGCGAGCCATCCATCCACGAAGTCTGCCTCGACCGGGCTGTCAGTCAGGTTCCACGGAACCGTAATCCGAACATGTGCCAGGCCGAGCTGCTGAAACCACGGATCGGAGAACGCCGAACGCCCCTGCTCGCTCACACCCACGACCCCGTTGCGACCGGCATGGGCGCCGGCGCTGCCCTGGGAGGCGCAGTCAGGCAGGACGGTGGGGTAGCTCCTCCCCGCGAAGTTCTGCCTCCAGCAGTTGTCCTGGCCGGTCAGGTCCCAGTCGAGGTCCGAGCCGCGCAGGGAGCTCGCGTAGGACGGCGACTGGTTTCCGTTGCCGACGGCGGTATTGAAGGTGATGCGATTACGGTCGGGGTTCGGATCGAAAGTCAGCGTCTCGCACCTGGCGATCGACAGCTTGAAGCCCGTGCAGTAACTCGACAGGTCGACGCCGCTGCTCACGTTTGACCGAACCTCGTTGTCGTCGACGCGGTGACTGTCCGCGCCGAGGAGGACGATGCCGCTCCCCGCCTGCACCCTGCAGATCGGCGGGCGCGGCGCCGGGCACGCGGTCGGCCTGTTGTTCGAGGTGACGGTGTTGCTGTCGATGACGCCCCCGTCGCTCGCCACCGAGACGATCCCCACCGAGTTCCGGCGAACGACGTTGTGGGCCACGCGGATCTCGGAGCTGTCGTCGACGAGGAAGCCGCCGCTGTTGCCGCTCGCCGTGTTGTGGTCGAGGCGCAGGTTGCGCGAGAGCCGCACGTGGAACCCGGAGTGTCCGGCCCCCCGGGCCGAGGAATCGCGAATCCGCCCGGACGCCGATCGCACCGCGATGATCCCGGCGTTCGTGCTCTTCAAGGCACGGGTTCGAGCGATGCTCCACTCCTTGGCACAGAAGACGTAGACGCCGGCCCTGAAGCCACGCACCGTGAACCCGGACACCCGCGCCCCGCGAATGCGCTTCCGGCAAGTCGAAGCACGCTTCCCGAGGGCGATTCCCACGTGGCCCCGGTTGCGCGCCTTCAGCACCACCCGCCGCCGCCCCTTCCGGACGGCTCGTAGCGCGACGCGATCCCGCTTCACCACGAGCGCGCAGCGTTCCCGGCGCGCCCACGGGCACGGCCGCCCGCGCTCCCGGTAGGTCCCGGGGTGCACTCGGACCTGGTCGCCGGAGCGAGCCTTGTCGATCGCCGCCTGAATCGACTGCCCCGCGCGCACGTCGATCACCCGGGCCGAGGCTGGGGCCGCCGCGCACGCTGCAAGCGTCACGGCTGCCGCGGCCACCAGCCGAGTGATCACCATGTCGTTCTACCCGTCAGCGGCGCGTCGCGAACGCGATTCCGTCGCCGATGGGCAGCACGCAGGCGAGCCAGCGCTCGCTGTCCATCAGCTCGGCGTTCAGCCGCCGTGCGGAGGCGAGCGCCTCGGCGCGCCAGTGCGTATCAGCCCCCTCGGGCAGCGCCACCTCGCCCGACATGAGCATGTTGTCCACCACCAGTACGGCACGCTCGGACAGCTTGCGCTCCGCGAGCTCGATGTAGCCGGCGTATTGCTCCTTCGCCGCGTCGACGAAGAGGAGGTCGATCGGGCCGGCAACGGCCTGGATGGTCTCGCGCGCGTCACCCTCGACCAGCTCGACCCGGTCGGCCACGCCGGCGCGCCCCAGGAAGTCGCGCGCCTGGCGGGCGCGATCGGCGTCGAGCTCGAGCGTGACCACCCGTCCCGCGCCGAGCTGCTCCGCCATGTGCAGCGTCGAGTAGCCGATCGCCGTGCCCACCTCCAGCACCACCGGGTCGAGCGCCCGGCATAGGGCGGCCAGGAAGCGGCCTGTCTCCCAGTGCACGATCGGCACGCCGTCGCGCTCGGCCACCGCCTCCATCTCGGTCATCACCTCGGACCGCTCGGGGCGCAGCCCGTGGATGTAGCGCTCGACCTGCTCGTCAAGGATCGGCATCGCCGCAGAGTACCCTGGGGCCGTGAGCGGAACCGTCGAGCAGATCGCCGTGGCCGCGGAGGAGAGCGCCCTTCCCGGCTCCGTGTCCGAGGTCGAGGTGGGCGCCCGCGGGATCGTGGGCGACCGCTACGCCGACGCCGGCGACATCACCTTGATCGAGGCCGAGGCACTCGAGGCCTTCACGAACGACACGGGCATTCCGCTGAGCCACGAGGAGTCGCGCCGCCAGGTGCTGACCCGCGGGATCCGGCTGAACGAGCTGGTCGGGAAGCGCTTCCTGGTGGGCGAGGTCGAGGTAATCGGCCGCGAGCTGTGCGAGCCGTGCAGCCACCTGCAGTCGATGACCCGCCCCGGCGTCCTGCGCGGCATGGTGCACCGCGCCGGGCTGAACGCCGACATCGTCACGCCCGGCCGCATCGCCGTCGGGGACGAGGTCGCCGGTGGCTGAGCTGATCCAGGTCCCCTCGGGGCTCGAGGGGGTCATCGCCTTCGACACGGCGATTGCCGAGCCCGACAAGGAGGGTGGTGCGCTCCGCTACCGCGGGGTGGACATCGAGGAGCTGGTCGGCAAGGTGCGCTTCGAGAAGGTCTGGGGCCTCCTCGTGGACGGCAGCTTCGAGCCCGGAATGCCGCCGGCCGAGCCGCACCCGCTGGCGGTCCGCACCGGCGACCCGCGTGCCGACCTCCAGTCCGCGCTCGCCATGCTCGCCCCCGAGTGGGGCCTCCGCCCGCTGATCGACATCTCCGACGAGCAGGCCCGCCGGGACCTGGCCCGCGTGTCCGTCATGGCGCTCTCGTTCGTGGCGCAGTCGGCGCGCGGCACCGGCCGGCCGCCGATCCCGCAGCGGGAGATCGACCGGGCCGAGTCGATCCCGGAGCGCTTCCTGATCCGATGGCGCGGCGAGGCCGATCCCCGCCACGTCAAGGCGATCGACGCGTACTGGATCTCCGCCGCCGAGCACGGGATGAACGCGTCGACCTTCACGGCCCGCGTGGTGGCCTCAACCGGCGCCGACGTGGCGGCGGCGCTGTCCGCCGGCGTGGGGGCGTTGTCGGGCCCGCTCCACGGCGGGGCCCCGAGCCGCGTGCTGCACATGCTCGACGAGGTCGAGCGGACGGGCGATGCCGAGCGCTGGGTCAAGGACGCGCTCGACGCGGGCGAGCGCCTCATGGGCTTCGGCCACCGCGTGTACCGGGCCGAGGACCCGCGCGCCCGCGTGCTGCGGCGAACGGCGCGGGAGATCGGCGCGCCGCGGCTCGAGGTGGCGGAGCGGCTGGAGGAGGCGGCCCTGGCCGAGCTCAGGGCGCGCAAGCCCGACCGGGTGCTGGCCACCAACGTCGAGTTCTGGTCGGCGGTGGTGCTCGACTACGCGGACGTGCCCCCCGAGCTGTTCACGCCGATGTTCTCCTGCGCGCGGGTTGCAGGCTGGGCCGCGCACATCCTCGAGCAGAAGCGCGAGGGGAGACTGATCCGTCCCACTGCCCGCTACACCGGCCCGGGGCCGCGCCCGGCGGGCTCGGTGAACGGCGCCGGCCCGGACGCCTAAGTGCCCGCCACGCGGCAGAGGCTCATCCTCGTCGCCGCGATCCTCGGCACCACCGTCGTCACCGTGGACGGCACCGTGGTCAACGTGGCGCTGCCCGCGATCGAGGAGGACATGGGCGGCGGCCTGGCGGGGCAGCAGTGGACGGCCAACGCCTACCTGGTCACGCTCGGCTCCCTGCTCCTGATCGGGGGCTCGCTCGGCGACATCTTCGGTGAGCGGCGGGTATTCGCGTTCGGGGTCGCGGCGTTCGGCGTCACCTCGCTCATGTGCGCGCTGGCCCCGACCATCGAGATCCTGGTCGGCGCCCGCGCGCTGCAGGGGGTGGCGGGCGCCGTGCTCACGCCGGCCGCGCTCGCGGTGATCGTGGCCAACTTCGCGCCCGACGAGCGCGGCAAGGCGGTCGGCGCCTGGACGGCGTGGAGCGGGATCGGCACGGTGCTGGGCCCGCTCATCGGCGGGCAGCTCGTGGACACCGCGTCGTGGCGCTGGATCTTCGCGCTCAACGTGCCGATCGTGCTCGTGACGATGGTGCTGATCCTCCGGGTCGTGCCGCAGGCCCGGGAGCGCGACCCCGACGCCCGCGTGGACGTGGTGGGCGGGCTGCTGTGCGCCCTGGGACTGGCGGGCATGACGTTCGGGCTGATCGAGCAGCCGCTCCGCGGCTGGAGCGACCCGATGGTGGCCCTGCCGCTGATCGGGGGCGCGCTGCTGTTCGCCGGCTTCCTCGTCTGGGAGGCGCGTACGTCGCATCCGATGCTGCCGCTGTCGCTGTTCCGGCGCCACAACTTCACCTTCGGGAACATCGAGACGTTCGCCATGTACGGCGGGCTGGGGCTGCTGTTCTTCTTCCTGGTGCTGTTCCTCCAGCAGGTGGCGGGCTACAGCGCGCTGGCCGCGGGCACGACGAGCATCCCGGTCACCTTGATGATGTTCGCCCTGTCGATGCGCTTCGGGGCGCTCGCCGACCGCTATGGGCCGCGCTTCTTCATGGGCGTGGGTCCGCTGGTGACGGCGGTCGGCCTGGCGCTGTTCTTACGCCTCGACGCGGACGTGGACTACGTGACCGACCTGCTCCCGCCTCTGATCGTCTTCGGCCTCGGGCTGGCGATGACGGTGGCCCCGCTCACCTCGACCGTGCTGGCGGACGCGGACGAGTCGAACGCCGGCATCGCTTCGGGGGTCAACAACGCCATCGCCCGGGTGGCCAGCCTCGTGGCGATCGCGGCGGTGGGCGCCGTGGTGGCCGCGTCGTTCCAGAGCCGGCTCGACGACGAGGTGGGCGGCCTGGCGGAGGAGCGGCCCGAGGTGGCCGCGGCGGTGGAGCGCGCCAGGGACCGGCCGCTGTCGGCCGTCAATGTGGCGGGCGTGCCGGAGAACGTGGCCGCGTCGGTCAGCGAGGGAGCGGAGGACGCGTCCGTCGGGGCGTTCCGGGTGGGCGTGGGCATCGCGACCGGGCTGGTCGCGCTGGGCGGGGTGCTCGGCCTCGTCGGCATCCGGAACCCGCGCCGCCGCGTGTCCGCCGCCGACTGCCCCGGCGGCCAGCTCGCCGGCCATCCGCGCGAGGCCGCGAGCCAGTCGCCGTGCGACTGGGACCAGCACATGCACTACCAGGAGGCCTAGCGCCGGAGCGTGGCGGGGTAGGGCACGTCCGCCTCCAGCTCGCCCCGCGGCGAGAGCCGCACGAGCAGCGCCCGCGGGATCCCGTCCGCGTAGCGCAGCTCGCAACGGACGATGCGGCCGCGCTCGATGGGACGTGGGCAGCGAACCGCGGTGGTCTCCGCGTCGCTGGGGCCGCCGAAGCGAAGCTCGAGCCACGTCTCGGCCTCGAGTGCCGAGAGCGCGTGCGGGACCGCCCGGGCGGCGCTCGGCTCGGGGTCTCCTCCGGAGAGGAGGACGACCGCCGCGAGGGCGGCGGCTGCGACCCCCGCGGCCGCTGTGAGCGCGCGCCGGACGGGCGGCCGGGCGCCTCGAGCGGAGCTCTCCACGAGCGGAAAGCCGCAGCCGGCGCATCGGACCGCTCCGGCGCGGCAAGCGGCGCCGCAGCCGGGACAGCTCGGGCTGACCGCGGCCTGCTTCACGTCGAGATCAGCGTACCTCGCCTCGGCGGCGCGATAGGGGAATGGAACCTCCGGCGCCTCGTCCGGCGTACTCGTAGCATGCGGCATGTGCGGCTCCTGGCCGTTCTGGTGCTTGCGGTGGCCCCGGCGGCGGCCGTCGTCGCATCCGCGCCCGGCGCATCCCAATCGGTGCAGACGCCGCTCGTGCGGCTCGTCGAAGGCGCGGATGGACACGGGGACCGGCTCGTGCCAGTCGACCCGCGCACGCTGCGGCCGCTGTCGCCCGGAGTCCCCACCTTCCTCGACGGGTTCGGCGGCGAGTTCTCGCCCGACGGGCGCCTGTTCGCCTACGGGAACGGCTTCGACGGGCGCGCCGTCGTGGAGCTGATCGACGTGGAGAGCTGGTCCCGGCGATCGCGCGTGAAGCTGGGCGGCGACGGACCCGTCGCGCTCTTCTGGGCGGCGCCGGACCGTCTGATCGCAGCTGCCGGCGAGGGCTCCGCCGGGCCGCGGCGACTGTACGTCGTGGCCATGCCCGGCGGCCAGGTGCTCACCCGGCGCACGTTCCGCGGTCGTACGCTCGGCGCCGCCATGACGCCCCTCGGGCTGGTCATGCTGATGGCCGCCGAACGAGGGATCGGTCCAGCTCGGATCGTGCTGGCCGGGCTCGACGGCAGCCTGCGCACGTTCCCGCTCGCGTCGATCCGAGCCGGTGGCGGTTTCGGGCGCGCTGGGCGCTACCGCGCGCCCGCGCTCACGGTCGACCCCGAGGGCGGGCTTGCCTACGTGTTCGCGGCCGGGCCGATGCTCGCCGCGCGGATCGACCTGACCTCCGGGAGCGTCGACTACCACCGCCTCCGGGCAGGCGGCTCGGCCTCGCGGGCCACGGCGGCCAAGGGGAGCGTGGCGGCGTGGTGGCGCACGGCGATCTGGCTGGGCGACGGCCGGATCGCGCTGACCGGCCACTACGAGCCGCCCTTCCGTCCGGGTCGGCGCCGGCAGCCGACCATCCGCCCCTTCGGGGTGAGGCTGGTGGACACCCGCGACTGGACGATTCAAGCGCTCCACCCGGACCCCTTCCTCATGTACCTGGCGGGCGACCGCCTGCTCGCGCTCGGCACCCGCACGGGCATGCTCGCCTTCGACACGCGAGGGCGGCCGGCGTTCACACGGTTCCGTGGCGCCGACGTCTCGGTTCTCGGCAGCCACGGCCGGCTCGCATACGTGTGGGTGCGGCCCAACCGCAGGCTGCACGTGCTGGATCTGCAATCGGGGAGGAGCCTGCGGAGCGAGCGCGTCGGGCCGGGCCGTCTCCCCTTCCTGTTCTCGGCGACCGGAGCGGATTCGGGCGGCTGAGCGGAGTGCCTGCGACGATGGGTCCATGGCGTACACGACCGCAGAGGCGAGGCAGGAGCTCCTCGACACCCTCGCGGAGGCCGTGAACGAGCTCGCGCTGGCCAGCGCGTGCCTGGCCGCGGCCTACGAGCTACTCGACGAGCGCACCGGGGACAGGCTCGAGGAGGCCTGCTTCCAGCCGGTGCAGCTGGCCTTCGGGCGCGCCAAGCGGACCCACACCGAGTTCGCGGCACGGCACGGGCTTCCGGCGGGCGCGTTCGAGGCGCCGTCCGCCGGCCCGCCCTCGCAGGGCGCGGCGGCCTTCGTGAGCCGCGCCGTCGAGGCTGTCGGCGCGGCCGACGCCACGCTCGCCGGGCTCCAGGACTCCATGCTGCCGGTGGAGGCGGGCGACCCGGAGCTGCGTGCGGGGCTCACGTCGGTGCGGGAGCCGCTCGGCGGCGTGCCCGCCGCGGCGCGCGAGTTCCTCCGGACGCTCGGGCGATAGCGGCGCGGCCGGACGCCTCGGTCATCGCCGGATGACGGTGACCGTGGGGCTGCCGCCGAAGTGCTCCACCGCGACCTCGGCGGCGAGATCCGGGTCGAACGGCCGGCAGGAGAAGATGTCCACGAAGAGGCGGCCGAACACCTCGTCGGCGTGCATCGTGATCGAGCTGGTCTCGATGAACTGCAGCGCCGACCAGCCCTCGAGCCCGCCGTCGCCGAACCGGTCCATCATGAGACCGCCGTGGGCCCGCATGCCGATCGCGGCGATCAGCGCGGGGACGAAACGGCGGATGTTGTCCGAGCTCGCAAGCCGCTCCTCGTCGCAGCCGTGCAGGTCGATCGCCGCGAGCATCCCCCAGGGGACGTACCGGCCCGGCTTGACGAGGGTGAGCGTGGGTGTGTCCGAGTGGTTCGCCATCTCGCAGAGATGGCGTTCCATCGCGATGAACATCGTTCAATCGACCAGCGCGAAGGCCTCCGGGTAGGTGACCAGGCCGCGCGCCTCCGGCACGTAGCGCGGCAGGCGCTGCGCCATCCATGCCTCGGCCGGTGCGCCGTACGGGTCGAGCACGCCGAGCGGGGCGGCCGGCTCGAAGCCGAAGCGGGGGTAGTACTCGGGGTGGCCCAGCACCACCACGAGCGGGAAGTCGGTCGCCGCGGCACGCGCCAGCGAGTCACGCACGAGCGCGGAGCCGATCCCCGAGCGCTGGCGGTCGGGCAGGACGCCCATCGGGGCGAGCGAAAGGACCTCGTGGCCGGACTCGAGCCGGGCGCGGCTGTAGGCGATGTGCCCGACCACCTGATCGTCGTCCACCGCCACCAGGCACAGCTCGGGCACGAGGTCGCCGGCCTTGCGCAGCTCGTCCACCAGGCGCGCCTCGCCCGCGCTGGGCGCGAACGCCAGCTCGTGCACCCGCCGGATGGCGGCCTGGTCAAGCGCCGACTCCGGTCTGACGTCGGGCACGCGGCGACCCTAACATCGGCACATGGCGCTCGGCCGCCGCGAATTCATCGGCGAGGCCGTGGCCGGTGTGGTCGCGCTCGTGATGCCCGAGGAGCCGCCGTTCGCGGCGAGGCTGTCGAAGCGCGCCGCACGCGCCCTGCGCGCGGCGGTCCGGGGCCCGGTGCTCCTGCCTCGCACCCCGGGCTATGACGCCAGGCGGCTCGTCTACAACACGCGCTTCGACGGGATCAGGCCCGACGCCGTGGTGGTGCCGCTCGACACGCGAGACGTGCAGGCCGTGGTCCGCTGGGCGGACCGCTTCGACATCCGCTTGGTGCCTCGCTCCGGCGGCCACAGCTACGGCGGCTACTCCACCACCGACGACGGCGTGGTGGTCGACCTGCGGCGCCTGCGCGGCGTCCGGGTGGCGAACGGCCGGGCGACCGTCGGCCCAGCCACGCCGCTGATCGACGTGTACGCGCGGCTCGCGCGCCGCGGACTGCTCGTGCCGGCCGGGTCCTGTCCGTCGGTCGGGATGGGCGGGCTGGCACTGGGCGGAGGACACGGCCTGTCGGGCCGCCGGTTCGGGCTCACCTCCGACAACCTGGTGGCCGCGACGGTCGTGACCGCCGACGGGCGCGCCCGGCGCGTGGACCGCGACACGAACGAGGACCTCTACTGGGCCTGCCGCGGCGGGGGCGGCGGCAACTTCGGGATCGTCACGTCGCTGACGCTCCAGGCGCACCGCTCGCGCGGCGGGTCGTGGTTCTTCATCCGCTTCCCCTGGAGCCAGGCGAGCGAGGCGCTGGCCGCGTGGCAGCGCTTCGCGCCCGGGGCGCCGCCGGCCCTCACCTCGATCTTCAGCCTCGGCACCAGCGGCGGGTCCGGCGAGCCGAGCGTCACCTCGGTGGGCCAGTTCCACGGCCCGGAGGCCCGCCTGCGCGGCCTGATCCGGCCTCTGGCCCGGGTCGGCGGAGCCAGCGTGTCGACCGGCAGCGACTCGACGATGGGCCTGGTCAGGCGCTGGGCCGGCAGCAGCGCGCGGGCCCGCTTCCGGGCGAAGTCCGACTACTTCGACGAGCCGCTGCCGCCGCGGGCGCGCCGGGCGATGATCGACTGGATCGAGCGCCGCCAGCGCGCGCCCTCCGAGGGCTCGGGCGCGCTCCTGCTCGACGCCTACGGCGGCGCACTCAACCGCCCGAGCCCCGACGCCACCGCGTTCGTGCACCGCGACATGCTGTTCTCGCTCCAGTACCTGACCTACTTCGGCGGGAGCGGGGACGCGGCGAACAGGTGGATCAACGGTGTGTGGCGGGCAATGCGGCCGTTCGCCTCCGGGCAGGCGTACCAGAACTACATCGACCCGCAGCTCAAAGGCTGGCAGCGCGCCTACTACGGCTCGAACCTCGAGCGGCTGCGCGGGATCAAGCGACAGGTGGACCCGGACTTCCGCTTCCGGTTTCGCCAGGCGATTCCGCCCGCCTGAAACCATCTGCCGGTGGACCGCGACTCGCTCCGCCGCCTGCGGGCCCAGCCCGGCTACCTGCCGTTCGTCAGCGCGGCCACGCTCGCGCGGGTGTCCGACGAGATGTTCTCGGTGGGGGTGGTGCTCCTCGTGCTCGACCGCACCGGCAGCGCGGGGCTGGCCGGCCTCGCGGTCGCGGGCATCACGCTGCCGAGCCTCCTGACCGGGCCGCTGCTCGGCGCCTGGCTGGACCTGACCGGCCGAAGGCGTCGGCTGATGGTGGCGGACCAGCTGCTCATCACGGCCATGTTGGTCACGCTCGTGCTCGTGACGGGCAACGCGCCCGACTGGGTGGTGCCGCTCGTGGTGCTCGCCGCCGGCCTCACCTACCCGCTCTCGTTCGGGGGCTTCACCAGCCTGATCCCGTCGATCGTGCCGGACGAGCTCCTCACGCCCGCCAACGCGCTCGAGACGACCAGCTTCAACTCCGCGCTGGTGATCGGGCCTGCGCTGGCGGGGACGCTCGCCGCGGCATTCGACCCGGCCGTCTCGCTGCTGGTGGAGGCGGCGCTCGCGCTCGTCGCGCTGGCGCTGATCCTGCGCATCCCGGGCCTGGACAGCCGCCCGGAGGAGCGGGGCGAGGGGCGCACCCTGCTCGGCGTGGCCGCCGCCGGCATCGCGCAGATCGTGGCCATCCCCGAGCTGCGCGCCATCACCGCGGCCGCCGCCATCGGGATGGCGGGGCTGGGCCTGCTCACCGTCGCCTTCCCGCTGTTCGCCGTCGAGCACCTGGGCGCCGAGCGGAGCGACGCCGGCTACATGTGGGCCGCGTTCGCCGTCGGGTCGACCCTGGGCGCGCTGTCGCTGGTGCGGATCCAGCGCCGCTTCCCGGCCGAGCGCATCGTGCTCGTCGGCTACGCGCTGTTCGGCGCGCTGATGCTGAGCTGGCCGCTCGCCGGGACGCTGCCCGCGCTGCTCGCGCTGGTCGCGGTGGTCTCGTCCGTGGACGGCCCCACCCTCGCAGCCCAGTTCGCGCTGCGCCAGCAGGTCGTGCCGCCCTCGTACTACGGCCAGGTCTTCACCACCGCGGCGGGGCTGAAGGTCGGCTCGTTCGCGCTCGGCGCCGCCCTGGCCGGCCCCGTGGCCACGGGGCTCGGCTCGGCCGAGGCGCTGCTGCTGGCCGCCTGCGCCCAGCTCCTCGCGGCGGGCGTGGGCGTGACGCTGTTGCGGCTGCCGGCCCGGGCGCTGCCTCAGGCGTCGCCGGGGCGCTGACGCTCCGGCTCGTCGCCGCCCAGGCGGAGCTGCTCGCCCGCCGCCGGCTTGTACGGCTCGAACTCGGGGGGCGGCAGCGGCTCCGTCTCCTCCTCGGCGGGGGCGCCAGCGGTCTCACCGGCGCCGGGCCGGCGGCGCGAAGGGGGCCTGGGCCGGCGCCGGATCGGCGGGGTCTGGTGCTCCTCCGGGAGGTCGTCGGCGGGCCGCTTGGCGCGCTCGCGGGCCCCGGCGAGGATCAGGATCGCGGCACAGGCGAGCGCGAGCAGGTTCTGTCCCAGCGGGCGGTCGAACAGCCGGACCACGATCAGCGCGGCTGCCCAGACCCCGGCCGCGGCGATCGCCGTGCCGTCGCCGAAGGGCAGGTGGAAGCGCCGCCCCTGTGCCCGCGCCCGGAGCAGCGCGAGCACACCGAAGGCGATCAGGAGCTCCGCCGCCTCCACGAACGAGAACGGGCCGAACGTGCTGACGGCGAGCAGGAGCGCTCCGACCGCGGCCGCCCGCTGCTCGGCGTTCAGCAGGCGGAAGATGCGGATCAGGTCAGCCATCTTCGAGCGGACGCCGGCCCGCGAAGCCCGTCTCCGGGTCGTGCCAGAAGCCGATCTCCGTTTCGCCCTCCTCCCAGCACAGGTAGACCTCGCGGTCGTCCCGCAGCGAGGGGAAGTCGATCAGCCCACGGTCGAGGTCGCGCAGCACGATCTCGCGCTCGCGGAGCTCGAGCATCGTCTCGCGCAGCTCGAGGAAGCCCTCGGACACGACCCTGCCGGGCCTCCCGCCGCCGTTGCCCTGGCCCGCCTCGGCGAGCGCGGCCCTGGCCTCGGCGTCGCCGAGCCTGTCGCGGGCGGAGCGCAGCCGCACGAGCTGCTCCTCGACCCACGGCAGCAGCGCCGACGCCTCCTCCAGCGAGTAGTGGCGCGAGTGCTCCATCACAGCGAGCGCAGGGCCTCCAGGCGCCGCTCGACCAGCTCCCGCAGGGCGGGGTCGACGTCCGGCGCCCGCGCTACCTCCGCCGCCTCCTCGAACGCCTCGAGCGCGCGCGGAAGCCGCTCGGGCCGGCCGCTCTTCAGCAGGTTGTCGCCGCGCAGGAGGAGCGTGCGGATCCGTTCCTGGGGCGAGGCGGCGGTCACGCCGCGGCGGGCGCCGCCTGGCGGAGCCGCCGCACGAGCAGCTGGGCGTCGGCGTCCGACACCGTGCGAAGCTGGCCCTGGAAGGCGAGCTGCCAGTGCTCGGCCGGCCATTTGCGGACGTGCTCGAGGTCGCCCGCCAGCTCGACCGCCGGGACGAACCCGTCCTCGTCCAGCACCACCTCGGGCTCGGTCTCGAAGCGCCACGGGTAGGGGTCGGGCTTGCTCGGCTTGCCGGGCCAGATCCTCGTGCGGTCCTCGTACATCTCGCCCGTCACGCGCACAATCGCGCCGAACGCCTGCACCCCGGTCACGTAGAGCACGATCCTGTCACCCGGCGCGATCTGCTCGGCCATCCGGCGCCGGCCCTGCTTGGCCCCGATCACTCCGAAGCCGTGCTCCCGGGTGGCGCGGAAGTTGTCCAGCGAGCCGGTCAGGATCCAGGTCTGTGCCACGACACAAAGCCTAGTACGGCTACTGTTCCGGGCTGCCATGGCTGACGAAGAGCTACACCTGATCGGGCCGGACGAGATCGCATACCGGCTCGACCTGACACCCGCCCAGCTGAAGATCACCTGGACGGCGCTGAAGTCATTTCTCGACGACTTCGGCCATGACGAGCGCGACGTCCACGAGATCGTGCGCGAGGTGATGGACAAGCTCCCCGACGAGCACGCGATTCGCTCGATAGACATCACCAGGGGCCGGTAGCGGCGACTTGCGGGGGAGACTCACACGCCGGGACCTGATCCAGGCCGGCGGCGCCGGCGCCGCCGGGCTCACGCTGTTCGGGGCCGGATGCAACGACGACGACCAGGCCGCAGGGCGGACCGCGTTCAAGCGACAGCCGGCCCCGCCGGGCGCGCTGAACGTGGTGGTCGTGGTGATGGACAGCCTGCGGGCCGACCACGTCTACGGCCCGCGCGCCCGCACCCCGACGATGAACAAGGTGGCGCAGGAGGCGCTTCGCTTCACGCGCGCCTACCCCGAGGGGATGCCGACCATCCCGGCGAGGCGGGCGATCATGGCCGGGCGCCGCACGTTCCCGTTCCGGGGCTGGAAGCCCAACAAGCAGCTCCCGCCGCAGCCGGGCTGGTCGCCTGTCGGGAGCGACGGCAAGACCTGGACCGAGGTGCTTCGCGAGCAGGGCTGGACCACCGGCTACGTCACCGACAACCCGCATCTCCTGCTCGGCGTGCACAAGCGCTTCCGGCGCACGTTCGACCGGGTTGAGCTGGTGGACGGCCAGTCGCCGCTGCGCTTCAAGCCCAAGCGCAAGGTGAGCGACGCGGAGGTGGCCCGCCACCTGCCGCCGTCGCTGCGCGGGTCGCGCGCCGAGCCGCGCATCGCCGCCTACCTGGCGGCCAACCCGCGCGACCGCCGCGAGGAGGACTTCCTCGCCGCGCGCGTCTTCCGAAACGGCATGAACTGGATCGACTGGGCGAGCACGCGGCAGCCGTTCGCGCTCGTGATCGACTCCTTCGACGCCCACGAGCCGTGGGACGCGCCGCGGCGGATAAAGGACCTCTACGGGCCGGCCAGCGCGGCGCTCGAGCCGATCCAGCCGTTCCCGACGCCGTCCGCCAAGTACCGCTCGCTCGACCTGAACGCCGGCATCCTGCGCCGCATGCGCCAGCTCTACGCCGCCGAGGTGACGCTCGTCGACACCTGGCTCGGGCACTTCCTCGACCGGCTCGCGAACCTCGGCCTGGCCGAGCGGACGCTGGTGGTGCTGCTCAGCGACCACGGCGTGCTGCTCGGCGAGTACGGCTGGGTCGGCAAGCGATTCGACGAGATCCACGAGGAGCTGAGCCACGTCCCGTTCCTGATCCGCCACCCCGAGGGCAAGGCGGCCGGGCAGGCGAGCCGCTACTACGCCTCCACGCACGACGTCGGCCCCACGGTGCTGTCCGCGCTCGGCCAGGAGGCGCCGGACCACATGGACGGGGTGGACCTGTCCCCGCTCCTCGACGGCAGGCGCCCCGGCCGCGCCCGCACGTACCGCACCGCGAGCTACAACGACCACGTGGCCGCCTCCGACGGCCGCTGGCTGCTGATCTCGGACAACCAGGGCCGCAGGAAGCGCCTCTACGCGACCAGCAACGAGGGAGTGGACGTGGCGGCGAGCTACCCGCAGCACGTGCGCCGGCTGTGGGGCTACGTCAAGCGCGACGCGGGCCCGAAGGGCCTGCCCGACTTCAAGCTCTAACCCCAGGGGGGAGGGTCAGACCCTCCCCCCTGGGGGGAGGCGCAGCCAGGCCTCGACCTGCTCGGCGTTCGCGTCCGGGGGGAACACCGGGTAGAAGACCTTCTCGATCCGCCCGCCCTCGGCCACGAACGTGAGCCGCTTGTAGAGCGTCATCCCGTGCACGTCGAAGGTCGGCAGGCCGAGCTCGTCGCGCAGGGCGAGCGGCCCGTCGTTCAGCAGCGGGTAGGGGATCTCCTCGCGCTCGGCGAAGGCGGCCTGCTCGGCCGGGTCCATGGCGCTGACGCCGACAACGACCGCGCCCAGCTCGGCAAGGTCGTCGTGGCGGTCGCGGAAGGCGCAGCTCTGCGGCGTGCAGCCGCGCGCGCCGGGGATGTCGTCCCAGCCCGGCGGCAGGCTCTTCCCGGGGGTGCCGGTGCGCGGGTAGACGAACGCCACGAGCGTGCCCGCGGCGTCGCTCCCGCGCAGGTCGAACTGGCCGCCGCCGGCCACCGGCAGCGACACCGATGGCAGCTCCGCTCCAGGGAGGTGGTCCGCGCCGCCGTCGTCCTCCGGCACGGGCAGGTCGGGCGGGAGCGAGGCGAAGTCGCTCATTCGATCGGGATGTCCTCCACCTCGGGCTCGCGCGGGCGCTGGTCGAGCCGCTCGAGGTACCAGTCGATCAGCGAGCGCAGCGTCAGCAGGAACTCGCGGATCAGGTTGGTGAGGTGATCGCGAAGCTCCTCTTCGCGGAGAGGGTCAGCCGCCATCGCCGCTCTTCTCGAAGGAGATCTCCAGCGTGCCGTCCTCGAGCCGCGCGCCGCGCGCCGCGTAGCCCGCCAGCGGTGGCGGCAGCATGATCGTGCGCTTCTGGGCGCCCACCCGCACCACCACCTCGAGACCGATCTTCTTCAGCCCCAGGTCGCCCTTGTCCGCGAACGGCACGTCCACCTTCAGGGTGGCCCGGCCGTTCTCGGTCACGAGCTCGTGCGCCAGCTCGCTGTGGAGCACTGCCGCGGCATCGCGCTCGCCGAACACCTCGTCGCCGAGCCGGTCGAGCATCTCCGGGCCGACCACCTCGCGCTCGAGATACGGCGCGGTAAGCACCGGCACGGGCTCGAACGCCGAGCGCACCACGTCGAGCTGCTCGCGCTGAACCTCGCTCCAGGCCGCGAAGTACCCGTCCCCGGGCAGCAGGCGGTTCACCACCACCGCGTCGGTGAGGTAGCCGTACAGGTTCAGGTAGGTGAAGGTCCGCATGGCCTCCTTCACGACCATCCGGTCCGGGTTCATCACCAGGCGGACGGTGGTGTGCGAGCGGTCGCGGAGGATCCCGTTCATGGCGACGAGGTTGCGCGCCAGCCGCTCGACGTCCTCGAACACGGCGTCGCCCGGCAGCGGGATGTCGAAGAGGGACCGGGCGAAGGGGGCGAGCCGGCGCTGCGAGGGCAGGATGCGCTCGAGCCACCAGGTCACGACGTCCGGGAACGACAGCAGCCGCAGCGTCTCGCCCGTGGGCGCGCAGTCCACCACGACGCAATCGAAGTCGTCCTCCTCGTAGTGCCGCTTGATGCACAGGAGCGAGAAGAGCTCGTCCATGCCGGGCGGCACGGTCAGCTCCTCGGCGGCGATCCGGTCCACGCCGCGTTCCTCGAGCAGCGAGCCGAGCCAGGTCTGGACTGCGTCCCAGTGCCGCTCCATCTCCTCCTGGGCCTGCACCTCCTGGCCGAACAGGTTGGGCCCGGCCTGCGTGGGATCGGCACCCAGCTCGGCCTCGAGCGAGTCGGACAGGCTGTGGGCCGGGTCGGTCGAGAGCACCACGGTGCGCAGCCCGGCGGCCGCGCAGCGACGCGCGGTGGCGGCGGCGACGCTCGTCTTCCCGACGCCGCCCTTGCCCGTGTACAGGATGGTGCGTGGCGCCATAGAGGCGCAGGACTCTAGTGCTACGTGGCGGGCTGTACCGTCAGCTCACCCGTGGCGCTGTCGCGCTTGCCCAGTCCGGTGCGCAGCTCCTTGGCCGCCAGCCGCACGGTGAGCGAGCCGGGCGCGCCCGGCTTGAACGTGAAGGCCCCGGGGCCGCGGCTGAAGTTGGCAAGCCGCGAGAAGACCAGCTTCGACCCGCGGTAGACCTTCACCTCGACCGCCGACAGCTTCGAGAGCTGGAAGCGGATCGCGGTCGACTGGTCCTCGGTGGCGGTGTCGGGGCCGGTGTAGACGAGCTCCGGCGGGTCCACCTGGTAGCCGCGGTAGCGCTCCGCGTAGTCGCAGTAGACCGGGCCGAGCCTGCGCGTGCACATCGAGGCGAGGAACTCGCGCAGGAGCTCGTGGTAGTCGCGCGTGGACTCGGCGCCGCGGTAGGAGTAGCGCGACCAGTCGCCCACGTCTGACAAGGGGACCTCGCGCTCCGCCTCGGGCTCGGCCTCCCGGAAGAGCGAGGTGGCGCGCGCCTCGCCGGCCAGCTTGCCGAAGTCGTGCAGGCCGATCAGGGCCTGCAGGAAGGCGTTGAAGATGTAGAGCCGCGGCGCGAACGAGTACTGGAGGTAGTGCACGCCGCCGCCCGGCCCGCTGGTCCGGACCCCGCGCGGCGGGCGGGTCTCGAAGGCGCCCAGGCCGGCGCGGGCGGTCTCGACGTAGGCGGGCTCGCCGAACAGCGCCGCGGCACGGGCGTACGCCTGCAGCCCGGTCGCCTGCGCCATCCCGCTCATCCACGGCGGCGACCCGCCGCCGAAGTGGAAGGCGTACTCCCAGGCGATGAAGCGCCGGGACCGCTTTACGGCCAGGGCTGTCATCTCGTCGAGGAGGAGGCGGAGGCCGGCCTGGTCGCAGGTGGAGTCGCCGCGCGCGCAGGCGCCGTGCATGTGGTTGGCCTTCTTGAAGGTCGAGAGCGGGTGGAGCTGCAGGCCCTCGCCGGGGAAGTACTGGTACAGCAGCTCGCTGCCCCGGAAGCTGACCTGGTCGCCGACGCCGGGGTAGGGCAGCGAGCGCCAGTAGCGGCGGTTGCGCTCGAGCTGCACGAACGCGGCGGGCATGCGGGTGGCCCCGAGCCGCTTCGAGAGGGCCAGCGCCTCGACCGAGTCGATCACGTAGCCGAGCTGGTCCTGCCGGGCGCCGCGCAGGCGGCGGTAGGTCCGCAGCGAGCGCACGTACCAGCGCCGCCAGCGGCGGTACTCGCCGCTCTCGATCGCCCCGCGGCGCTGCATGCGCCTCAGCGCCGTGTACACCGCGCGCCGGTCGCGCCGCTTCGGAGCGGCGCCCTGGGCGCGGCGCCAGGCGCGCGCGGCGCGCCCCCGCCGCACGGCCGCCGTGCTCAGCGGGGCGCGTCCGCCCATGGGCGGGCCGAGCGCGATCTCCCCCTTGGCCGGCACGGCCGGGTCGTTCACGCGCACCGCCTTGCCACCCTTGACGAGGATGACCTCACCGGCGTTGGCGGTGGCCGCGGCCAGCAGCAGGCCGGCCACGGCAAGCGTCAATGTGCGAAGGCTTCGCCGCATCGCTCCTACAACGACCTACCCCTGGCCAGGTTGCGGTGGCGCAAGATCACTCTCACTATCCTGCCCCGCGTGCGTCGCCTGGCTTTCCTGCTGCTAATCGCCGGCTGTCTGCTGGCGGGGTGCGGCGGAGACGACGACACCGAGAGCGTCGAGAACCTGCTCGATCGCGCCTTCTCGCAGGACATCCGCAGCGCCGATCTGAAGCTCGAGGCCGAGATCGAGCTGACCGGGATGCTCGACGAGCCGGTCCGCATCGAGGCCGAGGGACCGTTCGAGAGCAACGAGGACAAGCTGCCTTCGGCGGACATCGAGCTCAGGATCGGCACTGACGGGGGCGGCCAGACGGTCACGAGCGGCGTGCTGACCACGGGGGACCGCGCCTTCGTGCGCTTCCAGGACGTCTACTACGAGCAGCCGCCCGAGCGGGTGCGCGAGGCCAACGAGGCGATCGCGGCGAACAGCCAGGGCTCCGAGGACAGGGCGCTCAGCGAGCTGGGCCTCGACCCGCGCTCCTGGCTCGCCGAGGCGAACCAGGAGGACGACGCCGACGTGGCCGGCGTCGAGACGCGGCACGTCTCCGGCACGCTCGACGTGGAGAGCCTGATGCGCAACCTCAACCGCTTCGTGGAGCGCTCCGGCTCGGCGCTGGGCGGGGCCGCCGGGCAGGCGGCTCCGCCCAGCCTGAGCGACGCCGACATCCGCGAGCTGAGCGAGGCGGTCAACGACCCCAGCTTCGACATCTACGTGGGCAAGGAGGACGACGTCATCCGGCGCGTCTCGGGCCGGGTGGAGTTCGAGATCCCGAAGCGGAGCCGGGCCGGTCTGGGCGGGCTCGACGGAGGCTCGATCGTGTTCTCGCTCGAGTTCCGCGACGTGAACAGCGCCAAGGAGATCGAGCCGCCCGCGAACGCCCGCCCCCTGTCCGACCTGACCGACTCGCTGGGCGCCGGCGGCCTCGCCCCCGGGCTGGGCGGAGGCGGCGAGCAGCCCGAGACCCCCGGCCCGGAGGAGCCGCCGCCCGCCGGCAGCGGGGACGGCTCGAGCGACCCCGAGGCCTTCCGCCGCTACGCGGAGTGCCTCGACAAGGCGCGGCCCGAGGACACCGAGGAGCTGCAGCGCTGCGCCGACCTGCTCGAGCCCTGAGCTAGTGGTCGCCGCTCAGGCGGCGGCGCGGGTCGTCCTGCGCAGGTCCCTGTCGGGGTCGATCCGCCAGCGCCGGGCCAGCTCGACCTGTTCCGGGGCGGGCGCCCAGCGGTCCGGCTGGTCCTCGCCTTCGTGGTCAGGCGTGGCGCCCTTCAGCAGCATCGAGCCGCTGTTGTCGCCGATCGCCCGGATCTCCACGACCTCCTCCACGGTCAGCGGCGAGAGCTCCGGCACGCCCGCCAGCTCCTCGCGCTTGCGCTCGATCGGCTTGGTGCCGCCCGGCTCCTCGATCAGCGTTGGCGCGACGCATTCGACGGTCGCGTGGGAGAGGTTCCAGGCGCAGGCGAGCTGGAGCGTCGTCAGGCCGTGCCGCTCCGCGATCGGACGCATGCGCTGGAGCTTCTCGCGCCCGGCCTCGACCCATCCCTCCGGCCGGAAGCCGCGGTGGTCGCCGCGCGGGAACTCGTGGCCCGGCAGCACGTCGTCGTGGAACAGGCCGCCGTAGTCGACCACGCGGGACAGGATCCGGATGTCGAAGCGCGCCGCGGCGTCCAGCACCATCTCGCCCGGCCAGGGCTCCAGCGGGTTGAGGATGATCATCGACCAGTCGATCAGCTCGCCGTAGCGCTCGAAGCAGCCGATCAGGTCGAGCGTGAATCCGTTCGCGGGACCCGGCGCCACCCCGAGGGCGCGCGTGAGGCCCTCGTCGCGGAGCTCGCGCAGGGCGCTCCACACCTCCGGCGACTCGAAGCCGCGCCGGTCGGGGTTGTGCAGCAGCAGTAGGTCGAAGGAATCGACCCCGCAGCGCTCGAGGCTCCGCTCGGTCGCCATGCGCAGGTAGTCGCGGTACTGCTCGGGGTCGCGCAAGCGAGGGTCGGTGAAGCGCGGGTAGCCCTTGGCCCCCTCGCGCTCGCCCTCGTAGAAGTCGTGCCCGACCGCGCCGGCCAGGGCGTACTCGGTGCGCGCGACGCCGCTCAGCGCGCGGCCCACCAGCTCGTCCGCCTCGCCGGCCCCGTAGGCATCGGCGGTCATGACCGTGCGGATGCCGCCGCCGGGCCTGAGCAGGGCTTCCAGGCGCTCGTCCGGGATCGGCTCGCCGAAGCGCATGAAGCGCCCCCCGCTCCAGCTACCCACCGCGACGTGGCCGAGCATGCCTTCACTTTAAGTGCTCCCCGACTCGAGTCCCGCCGCGCCCGGACGGCCAGAGCATCGGCGGCTCTCTTGCCGAGGAGCACTATGGTCCCCGGGGTGACAGGCGCGGACATCGCACTGCTCGCGGGACTGCTCGTTGCCCTATTCGTGTTCCTGGCGCTCGACCTTCATTTCTTCGCACGAGGGCGCGAGCCGAGCTTCCGCGAGGCGGTCATCTGGTCGATCGGCTGGCTCGTGCTGTCGCTGCTGGCCACGATCCCGGTGCTGCTTCTCGAGGGCAGCGAGCAGGCGGTCTCCTACACGACCGTGTACCTGATCGAGCGCTCGCTGTCGCTCGACAACCTGTTCGTCTTCCTCCTGCTGTTCGCCTACTTCGGCGTGCCCTACGAGCACCGGCCGCGGCTCCTGTTCTGGGGCATCGTGGCCGCGCTCGCCATGCGCGGCATCTTCATCCTGGCGGGCGTCGAGCTGATCGAGCAGTTCCACGTCGTCATCTACCTGCTCGGCGCCGGCCTGATCGTTCTGGCCTACCGGATCTGGCGCGGGGTGGCGGAGAACGTGGACCCCGACAAGAACCTGATGGTGCGGCTGGTGCGGCGCTTCTACCCGGTGACCGGCGAGTTCCACGGGCACCACTGGTTCGTGAAGCAGGAGGGCAGGCGCTACGCCACGCCGCTGTTCCTGTGCTTTGCGGCGGTGGTGTTCGCCGATCTGGCCTTCGCGATCGACTCGATCCCGGCCGCCTTCGCCATCACCCGCGAGCCGCTCATCATCTGGATGGGCAACGTGTTCGCCCTGCTGGGCCTGCGGGCGCTGTTCGTGCTGGTCGAGAGCCTCATCGAGCGCTTCCGCTACCTCGACGAGACGATCGCGATCGTGCTCGGCCTGGTGGGCGTGAAGCTGCTGATCGAGGATCTCGTGAAGGTCGGGCCGGTGGCGAGCCTGGCTGTCATCGCGGTGGCGTTCACGATCGGCATCCTGCTGTCGATACGCGCCGACCGGCGCGATCCGGACGCCGAGGCGAAGCGCCGCGAGCGCACCGACTCGATGCGCCAGGGGGCGGGCGACGCCGGCGCCCCGGAGGGCGAGCGCCAGCCGGCGGGCAGTCACCGGGGCATGTAGAAGGCGCCGTCCCGGTGGTGGCGGCTGCCCCGGCAGCACCCGCCGAACACGAGCATGGCCTCGCCGGTCCAGACGGCGGCGTGCCGGTCGCGGCCCGCGATCGGCGCGGGCGGGAGCATGGTCCAGCGCCGCCGGGCCGGGTCGTAGGCGGCGGCGTCGACAACGAAGCGGCCCCAGTTGCGCGCGCTGTTGCCGCCGAACACGATCAGCCGGCGGCCGGTCCAGACGGCGCTGTCGGAAGGCTTCCAGTGCCGCAGCCGGGGAGGCGGCGGGGGGAGGGGCGTCCAGCGCCCCGCGCGCGGCGCGTATGCGGCGCCCGCGACGCCGTTCCAGACGAGCATCCTCGTGCCGGTCCAGACGGCGTCGAGCCCGACCTCGACGCCCTGCCCCAGCATGCGCGTGGGCGCCGAGGCGAGCGGCGCGGCGGCGATCCCGCGCCAGGCATCCCTGTCCGGGTCGTAGGCCGCGCCGTCCGACAGCACGCGCGAGCGTCCGTCCGGGGCCGGCCGCGCTCCGCCCCACACGATCATCTCGCGGCCGGTCCAGACGGCCGCGTGCCACGCTCGGGCAGCGAGGGGACCGGAATCGATGCGGCGCCAGCGGTTCGAGCGCGGGTCGTAAGCGGCCCCGCCGGCGCGTGTCTTGCCGCCGCCGAAGCCGCCCCAGACGATCATCTCGCTGCCCGTCCAAGCGGTTGCGTGCCACGCTCGGGCAACGAGGGGACCGGAATCGATGCGCCGCCAGCGGTCGCGCGCGGGGTCGTAGGCGGCGGCAGAGCGGCGCGCTCCACCCCAGACGATCGCCTCACCGCGGGCGGCGACGACGGAGTGTCCCGCCCGCCACGGCAGCCGAGACCGCGCCGCGCGGGTCCAGCGGCCGGACCTCAGGTCGAGCACCAGCGCCTTGACCTCGGTCTGGTCGTAGTCGGCGCCGCCGACCACCACGACCTTGCCGCCGATGCGCACGGCGTCGAGGCCGGAGAGGCCGTTGGCGGGGGCTGCGGTGCGCTCCCAGCGGCCGTCGTCAGACGCGCCGCTGTCTCCGCCGCACCCGGCGGTCAACAGAACGGCCGCAACCAGGAGCAGGCTTCGCATCGCCCCGGAATACGCCCGCCACCCGCACGGGGGTCCGACAGTCCTGACTTCTCCCCCGCATAGGGGGAAAAGTCAGGACGGCTGCCGCCGGCTAGGCGCTCGGCCGGCCGGAGGCGGCCAGCTGCCGCTCGAGCGCGGCCAGGCGCTCGTCCCACTGCGCCCCGACCTCGGCCATCCAGGCCATGGCCTCGGACATCGGGGCGGGGGTCGGCCGGTAGAGCACCTCGCGGCCGGAGCGCCGCGCCGACACCAGGCCGGCGCCGGACAGGGTGCCGAGGTGCTTCTGCACCGCCTGGCGCGTGACGGGCAGCTCGCGGGCGAGGTCGGTCGCTGTCGCCTCGCCGCGCTCGCCCAGCAGCGCCAGCAGTCGGCGGCGCGTGCCGTCGGCCAGGGCGCCGAAGACGGCGTCGGCCTGGTCCATCAGCGGGCCAGCATCTCCGGCTGCCGGTAGCGCGGGGCCGCGGTGACCACCTCGACCCCGTACAGGTCGAGCATCGCCAGCGGCCGGGACTCCACGATCCGCACGTGCGTGACGTCGCCGTCCTCCTCGAGCGACAGCTCCACGCGCGTCGAGTCCTCCTCCGGTGCCGCCCACCAGAACACGAGCCGGCGCTCCTCCTCGACCTCCTCGACGAAGCCGGTCCGGTCGCCGGCGCGGACGTCGCCGTCGGGGTGCAGCTCGATCGAGGCGTCCTCGCCGAGCCAGGCGGGCTGCTCGAGCGAGCCCCAGACCTCCTCCGCAGTGGCCGGAAGCGTGATCTCTCGGGTGAGCTCCATGTGGTCCTCCATGTGCAACCGATCAGTTGCGCTACAGTTGGGCAACCAGTCAGTTGCAGGTTAGCGAAAGGAAAGGGCGATGCAGATCGGACGCGCAACCACCAGCTCCCTCGTCCCGATGGTCCTCGAGCAGACCTCCCGCGGGGAGCGCTCCTTCGACATCTACTCGCGTCTTCTCAACGAGCGGATCGTGTTCATCGGCCAGCCCATCGACGACGACATCGCCAACCTCGTGGTGGCCCAGCTGATCCACCTCGAGTCGGACGATCCGGACAAGGACATCTCGGTCTACGTGAACTCGCCGGGCGGCTCGCTGCACGCCGGTCTCGCGATCTACGACGCCATGCAGTACGTGAGCCCGGATGTGCAGACGCTCTGCTACGGCATGGCCATGTCGGCCGCCTCGCTGATCCTGACGGGCGGGGCCGAGGGCAAGCGCTTCACGCTCCCGAACTCGCGCATCCTGATCCACCAGCCGTCGTCGGGCTTCCAGGGGCAGTCGACGGACATCGAGATCCACGCCAAGGAGGTGCTCGAGCTGCGCCGGCTGCTCGACGAGATCTACTCGCGGCACACCGGCCAGAGCGTCGAGCAGGTGCACGACGACATGGAGCGCGACCGTTTCTTCAGCGCCGAGCAGGCGGTGGACTACGGCCTCGTGGACCGCATCATCACCGCGCGTGAGCTGAGCCGGCGGCGTTCCGGCTTCGCCTTGCCATCCTCCGCTGGGTGAGGAAGCTGCTGCCCGTCCTGCTGTGCGCGCTCGCGATGGCGAGCTGCGACAGCGGGGAGGGCGGCGAACCCGAGCGCCGGCCCGCCGCCGAGGGCCGCGGGCCGGTGCCGGCGGGAGACGGACGGGTCGATCGCGACGAGATCCGAGCGGCCGGGCTGCGCGAGCACCTGCGGGCCCTGCAGGAGATCGCGGACGAGAACGGCGGCGACCGCGCGGCGGGCACGCCCGGTGCCGAGGCGTCGGTCGACTACGTGGCCGAGCAGCTGAGGGAGGCCGGCTGGCGGGTCACTCTCCAGCCCGTCTCGTTTCCCTACTTCGACGAGCGTTCCCCGCCCCGCCTCGAGGACCTCGCCGAGGACGAGGAGTTCAGGACGCTCAGCTACTCGGGCTCGGGGCGGGTGGAGGCTCCGGTCCGGCGGCTCGGGCTGGGCTGCTCTCGCGAGGAGTTCGCCGCGCTGGAGGAGGGCGAGGTGGCCGTGGTCGATCGCGGCGAGTGCTTCTTCCGCGACAAGGCACGGAACGCCGTGTCGGCGGGCGCCGCTGCGCTCTTGATCGTGGACGGCGACAGCGACGAGCCGCCGGCCGCCACCCTCGGCGCGCCCGGGATCCGGATTCCGGTGCTGGCCGTGGGTGCCGCGGCGGGGCGCTCGCTCGGCCCCCGCGTCGAGCTCGAGGTGGACGCGGTCTCGGAGCGCCGCCGCACCGCGAACGTGATCGCGGAGACGGCCGGAGGGCGGGGCGACCGCGTGGCGATGGCGGGCGGCCATCTCGACTCGGTGCCCGCCGGGCCGGGGATCAACGACAACGGGAGCGGCACGGCGGCGCTGCTCGAGATGGCCGACGCGCTTGGCGGCCGCGCGCCGGGCGCCCGGATCAGGCTGGCGTTCTGGGGCGCGGAGGAGCTGGGGCTGATCGGGTCGCGCCGCTACGTCAGGGAGCTCGAGCCGGACGAGCGCGAGCGGATCGTTGCGTACCTGAACCTGGACATGGTGGGATCGCCCCAGCCCGAGCACGGCGTCTACTCGGACGGCGATCCGGCGATCGAGCGGCTGCTGCGCCGCCTGGTGGGCCCGGAGGCGGAGGAGGAGAACGCCGGTGGCAGCTCGGACCACGCTCCCTTCCAGCGCCAGGGCATCCCGGTGGGCGGCCTCTTCACCGGGGCCGGGGAGCCGAACGACCCCTGCTACCACCGCGCCTGCGACGACATCTCGAACGTGGACATGGACATCCTGGTGGAGATGACGCGAGCCGCCGGCGAGGCGGTGGAGCGGCTGTCGGCGCGGAACTAGCGCCAGGACTCGCTGAGCTGCTCGAGCTCGTCGAGGGCGCCGACTACGAAGTCGGCCAGGGCAAGCGCATCCGCGTCGGGCGGAAAGTGGGCGTTGGGCACCGCCACCACGGTCATCCGGGCCGCCGCCGCCGACCGGATCCCGTTCGACGAGTCCTCGATCGCCACGGCGGCCGTCGGCTCGACCCCGAGGGCCTCCGCTGCCGCGAGGTAGACGTCCGGCGCGGGCTTGCCGCGCGGCACCTCCTCGGACGAGACCGTGGCCGCGAAGAAGCGCGCCAGCCCGGAGACGTCCAGCACGGCCTCGATCACCGGCCGGTTCGCCGAGCTGGCCACGCCGAGCGGCCAGCGCGCGGCCAGGCTCTCGACCGCGGCCGCGGCTCCCGGAAGCAGGGGCAGCCCGCCCCGCACGCGCTCGAGCACCTGCTCGACCACGCGGCGGTTGATCTCCTCGGGCTCCGCCTCGACGCCGAGCTCGTCGTGCATGTAGCGCGACCACTCCGGGGCGCTCATCCCCATCATGTCGGCCGTGGCCTGGGGCCGCCACCGCCCGCCCGCGGCCTCCGCGACCTGGCGGCGGGCGGCATCCCAGTCGCGCTCGGTATCCACGAGCACACCATCCATGTCGAAGACCACGGCCCGGACCACGTTGCCGCGGGATGCTCGCAGCGCGGGCTATCGCTCGCTGTCCAGGGCCGCCATCTGCTGCTCGGCGTAGCGCTCGCCGGCCGCCGAGCCGCGCGGCACCGCCGCCTCGATGCGCTCGAGGTCGGCGGGGCCCAGGCTCAGCTCGAGCGCCCCCAGCGACTCCTCGAGGCGATCGCGGCGCCGAGCGCCGACCAGCGGGACGATGTCGTCGCCCTGCGCCGCCACCCATGCGATCGCGAGCTGGGCCGTCGTGACCCCGAGCTCGGCCGCCACCTCCCCGAGGTCGCGGGCGATGGCCAGGTTGCGGTCCAGGTTCTCGCCCTGGAAGCGCGGGCTGTAGGCACGGAAGTCGCCGCCGCCCAGCTCGCGCTCGGGGCTCCAGTGGCCGCCGAGCAGACCCCGAGAGAGAACCCCGTAGGCGGTCATGCCGATCCCCAGCTCGCGGAGCGTCGGCAGGATCTCGTCCTCCAGACCGCGCGACAGCAGCGAGTACTCGATCTGGAGGTCGCTGATCGGCGCGACCGAGGCGGCCCGGCGAATCGTCTCGGCGCCGACCTCGGAGAGACCCACGTGGCGGACGTAGCCGGCCTCGATCATCTCGGCGATGGCGCCTACCGTCTCCTCGATCGGGACGTCCGGGTCGAGCCGAGCCGGCCGGTAGACGTCCACGTGGTCGGTCCCGAGGCGGGTGAGGGTGTAGGCGAGGAAGTTCTTCACCGCCTGCGGACGCGCGTCGGCGCCTCCCCATCCCCTGTCGGGGTCGCGCAGCCCGCCGAACTTGACGCTGATGGTCACCTGGTCGCGGTCCCGGTCGCGCAGCGCCCTGGCGATCAGGAGCTCGTTGTGGCCCATCCCGTAGAAGTCGCCCGTGTCGATCAGCGACACGCCGGCGTCGATCGCGGCGTGGATTGTCGCGATGCTCTCGCTCTGGTCACTCGGTCCGTAGAGGTCGGACATCCCCATGGTGCCGAGGCCGAGCGCGGAGACCCGCGGTCCGCTGCCTCCCAGGTTCCTGGTCTGCATGGTCTGCTCATTCATTTGCATGGCAGGCAGGTTGGACCGCTTCTCGCCGGGCGAAAAGAGGAGGGTTGATCGGGGGATCGCCGGTCCCTGGATAGGCGACGGCCAGGGCGGATAATCAGGTCATGAATCGCGAAGAGCTCGCCGACTTCCTGCGCCGGCGCCGCGAGGCGCTCCAGCCGGCGGACGTGGGCCTGCAGCCCGGGCGGCGACGTCGCACCCGCGGGCTGCGCCGCGAGGAGGTCGCCTCGCTGTCCAGCATGTCGACCGACTACTACACCCGCCTCGAGCAGCGGCGCGGCCCTCAGCCGTCCGTCCAGATCCTGGGCGCGATCGCCAGAGGCATGCGGCTCACGCTCGACGAGCGCGACCACCTCTTCCAGTTGGCGGGCCACGCCGCGCCTCCCCGCACGGCGCGCAACGGGCACGTCAACCCGGGGATGATGCGCATCATCGAGCGCCTCGACTGCCCCGCCGAGATCATCTCCGATCTCGGGCAGACGCTCGTCCAGAACCCGATGGCGGTGGCCCTGCTGGGCGACCAGACCGCGTTCAGCGGGATGGATCGCAGCATGGCCTACCGCTGGTTCACCGACCCCGCGCAGCGGCGGATCTACCCACCGGAGGACCACGCCTACCACTCGCGCGCCATGGTCGCGGACCTCCGCGCCGTGCTGGCCCAGCGCGCCGACGACGCCGAAGCGGTGGCGCTGGTGGAGAGCCTGCGCGCGCGGAGCGCCGAGTTCGCGTCGCTGTGGGAGGAGCACGAGGTGGCGGTGCGCCGGGGGGACCGCAAGCGGATCGCGCATCCCGAGCTGGGCGTCATCGAGCTCCACTGCCAGGTGCTGACCGCCGAGGAGCAGGACCAGAGGCTGCTCGTCTTCACCGCCACGCCGGGGAGCGAGGACGCCGCCAAGCTCGAGCTGCTCAAGGTGATCGGCGACCAGCGCTTCGGCTCGGCCGCGCAGGCGGCAGCGGTGCCGTCCTCGTAACGGCGACGCGCCGGGCTCAGGCGCGGGACGGGGTCCGCGCGCGGAGCGTCGCGGCGGCCAGCACCGCGAGGACGAGCGCGAGTCCCGCCACCGCAAGCATCGCGCCCGGCAGGCCCACGCCTTCCGCCCACGCGCCGACGTAGGGCGGGCCGGCGAGGAAGCCGAGGTAGGCGACCGTCGTGACCGCCGACGTTGCGGTGCCGCGCACGCGGTCGGGAACCCGCCCCGTCAGGACGACCATCAGCGTGGGGAAGAGCACGGCGGTGCCGGCGGCGGCGAGGCCGAGGCCCGCCAGCGCGACGCCGAGCGTGGAGGCGACCGCCACGAGGGCCGTGCCGGCGGCCGCGAGCGCGGACCCGGCCACGACCGCGAGCGCCGGGCGTCGGGCGCTGAGGGTGCCGGCCGCGAAGCGCGTGATCGCCACCGTGCCCGCGAAGATCGCCGGTCCGGCCGCTGCGGTGGCCGCGCCGGCGCCGAGCTCGTCGCGCAGGTACAGAGCGCTCCAGCTCTGGTGCGCGTTCTCGACGGCGAACGCGAGCGCCGCGAGGGCGCCGATCGCGAGCAGCGGAGGAACTGGCACGCGCGCCGCGCGCAACGACGCGAGCCCGCCTCGCGGCGCTCGCTCGTCCGGCGCGAGGTATCCATCGCCCGCCCTGACCACCGCGACCGCCACGGAGATCGCCGCGGCGGCCACCCCCAGGAACGGCGCCACGACCGGCAGCTCGGCGCCCCGCAGCACGCCGGTGATCAGGCTCGCGACCACCACCGCGGCCGAGAACGCCGCGTGTGCACGGGCGATCACCGCGCCGCCGTGGGCGCGCTGCGCCGCGCCCGCGCCGGTGTTGATCGCCACGTCGGCGGCTCCGGACGACGCGCCGAGCACGGCGAGCGCCACGGCGAGGCTGAGCATGTCTTGCGCCGCGGCGACGGTGGCTACACCCACTCCGCCGAGCAGCACCAGCAGCAGCGCGGTCGCGCGCGTGCCCCAGCGGTCGACGGCCCGGCCCGCCAGCAGCATCGCCGGCAGCGCGCCCGCGCCGACGAACAGCAGCGCCGTTCCCAGCTCGCCGTCCGTGACGCCGGCCCGATCGCGGATCGCGGGGAGCGACGCACCCCACGCGCCCCACAGCGCGCCGAAGACGCCGAAGCTCGCATAGGCGTTCCGGGGAGGCATTGTGTAACGATACACAACATGAGACGCAGGCCCACCATGACCGATGTCGCCCGCGCCGCCGGGGTGTCCGTGATGACGGTCTCGTACACGTACGGCCGGCCCGCCCGGGTTTCGGCGGCCACCGCCGAAAGGGTCCGTGCCGCGGCGGCGAAGCTCGGCTATCCCGGGCCCCACCCGGGAGCGCGGTCGCTGCGCCGCGGCCGGGCCGGAAGCCTCGGGGTGGTGCTGGGGGAGGCGCTCAGCTATGCGTTCGAAGACCCCCAGGCGGGCCGCTTCCTCGCCGGGATCGCCGCGGTCTGCGCCGGCGACGGCATAGGCATCACGCTGGTCCCGATCACCGGCGAGGAGGACGACTCGGCGCGCGTGGCGGACGCCAGCGTCGACGGCTTCGTCGTCTGGACCACGGACGACGAGGACCCGGTGCTAGAGGCGGTGGTCGCGACCGGGCTGCCGGCGGTGGTACACGGCGGCCCTCGTCGCGGCGACCTGCCGGTCGTCACGATCGACAACCGCGCGGCGGCGCGCGCGATCGGCCGCGAGGTCTTCGCGGGTGCCCGGCGCCCGGCCGTGGTGAGCTTCCCCCTCGACCGCAGGCGCCGCAGCGGGGTGCTGAGCGCGCCGGATCCCGCGGCCGCGACCTTCCCGGTCACCCGCGAGCGCCTGCAGGGCTACCTGGAGGCGACCTCCGAGCCGGTCCGCGTGGCCGTCTGCTCGCGTAACAGCGCCTCGCAGGGCGCCGCGCTGGCCGCCGAGCTGCTGGCCGGCGGCGACCCGCCCGACGCGATCGCCGCGATGAGCGACGAGCTGGCGCTCGGCGTGCTGCGAACGGCGCCCGGCATGCGGGTCACCGGCTGGGACGACAGCGAGGCGGCGGCCCCCGCCGGCCTGACGACGGTCTGGCAGTCGCTGCACGACCAGGGCGCCGCCTGCGCTCGCATCGCGCTCGGCGGCGAGCCGCCGGCCGAGCCGCCGGCGTGGCGCGTCGTCCGGCGCGCCTCCCACCGCGCGTAGTCAGTTCCGTCCGGCGATCTCCTGCATGCGGGCGCCGATCACGTCCGCCAGCACATCGTCGGGCAGAGGGCGCTCCGGCGTGAAGCGGATCGTCCCCTTCGAGAGGTCGAAGCCCTCCAGCCGGCCCTCGACCGCCTCGATCGCCTCTGGGCTGAAGGGGAAGACGCTCAGGTGGTTCTTCGCGGCTCTGAACGCGAGCAGCGGGCGGCCTGAGTAGATGTAGGCCGGCATCCCGTAGCTCTCGCCCTCCTCGGCCTCGGGCGCGACGTCCGTGACCACCGAACGCACGCGCTCGAACGCGGCCCTCTGCTCGCCCGGCAGGCCGTCGAGGTAGTCGTCCATCGCGGACACGCCGTTAGTGGTCGCCTCCGGAATTTCGCCCGCGTTCGGCGGCTGCGAACCTTCGCCTGGCCGCACCCGCGATGCTCGCCAATGCGCTGCATTGGCTGCGCTCGCGTGCACGCCCATGCTCGGTTCTCGCTCGCCGAGCCGCGACCGTATTTCCGTCGGAGACCACTACTAGTGCGAGGGTTGCGCCGCCGTCGCCCGCTTCAGACCGGCCACGGCTTCGCCGAGCCAGCGGCGCAGGAACCGGCGGCCCCAGGCGACCTCGCTCACGCGGTCGCGGCGGCGAATCGGGTCGATCCCGAACTCCGCGTCGAGGAAGGTGCCGCCCTGGGCGTCGGTGAGCTGCCAGTGGACGAACATGCCGCTGACCATGCAGTGCATGCGGATCTCGCGGAGCTCGTCGAGCTGGTCGATCATGAAGTGGATCTCGTCGCGCTTCCCGAGGGGCAGGCGGGTCACCTGGATGAAGTCCTCCCCCTGCTCGAAGCGCTCGCCCTGGACCTCGAGAACCCGCGGGAACCACTCGGGATAGCGATCGGGGTTGCTCACCAGCTCCCAGACCGTCGGGACCGGGGCGTCGAGCACGGCCTGCTCGTGTATCCCGAAAGGCATCAGGCAAAGTAGAACACAAGCCCGAGCACGGCGTAGAGCGCCAGCAGCTGGACGCCCTCGAACCAGTTCGACTCGCCCTCCTGGGTGACCAGATTGGCGATCAGGACCGCGAACAACAGCGCTCCCAGCTCGTAGCCGTTGAAGACCAGGGCCATCGGGTCGGGGCCCACCACGAACGAGGCGAGCACCAGCACGGGCGCCACGAACAGCGCGATCTGGGCGCTCGAGCCGATCGCGATGTTCACGGCCAGGTCCATCTTGTCCTTGGCGGCCACCAGCACCGCGACCCAGTGCTCCGCGGCGTTGCCGACGATGGCCACCACGAAGACCCCGACGAAGAACTCGGACAGCCCGATCTCCTCGGACGCCTCGGTGATCGAGCCCACGAGGATCTCGCTCATCACGCCGACGGCCACCGCCGACAGCGCCAGGAAGATCGCCGCGCGCCGCACCGGCCAGTGGTGGGCCTCCTCCTCTTCCTCCTCGCCGAACGGGTTGAACACCGCGCGGTGGGTCTTCAGCGAGAACCACAGGCCGGCGGCGTACGACACGAGCAGCACGATCGCCACGCCGAGCGAGAGCTTCTCGAGGTCGGAGCCGAAGTCCACGCGCTCCTCGCCCACGCCGGGCAGGTTCCCGCCGTGGATCAGCTGGAACACGGCGGGAAAGATCAGGGCGGCGAGGGCGAGGAACAGCATCGCCGACTGCGCCGTGGCCGCGGTGTGGCTGAAGGTTTGCTTGTCGCGCTTCCAGCCGCCGACGACCATCGCCGCCCCCATCACCAGCAGGACGTTCCCGATGATCGAGCCGACGATCGACGCCTTCACGACCTCCTGAAGTCCCTCGAGCAGCGCGAAGAAGGCGATGATCAGCTCCGGCGCGTTGCCGAACGTGACGTTCAGCAGGCCGCCGATCCCGGGCCCGGACTTGGCCGCGATCGCCTCGGTGGCCTCGCCCATGACGGCGGCGCACGGAATCACCCCGAGCGCGGCGGCCCCGAAGACCAGCACCGGGCCGGCGTGCGCCAGCTCGAGTGCGATCGCCGCAGGGATGAACACCCCGAGGTAATGGACCGGACGCATGGCCGGGGAAGCCTACGGGGTACCCTCGGACGCAGGGGGGAGGAGACGTGATCGACCATGTCAACAACCTGAAGCTGCAGCACCTGGTCGAGCTCTCCAAACTTGGCGACGGCTGCGCCGCCCTCGAGCAGCGGATCGAGCGCTGGCTCGCCGAGCACGACGTGGTCTTCGCGGGCCACACGATCCCCTTCGTGCTGATGCCGCACTTCGTGTCGCCAGGGCAGCTCCGGCGGGTGAGGCACGCGGTCGACTGCCTCTCGGGCGTGCTCGACCGCTTCTGCGACGCGTACGCCGAGGACGAGCGCCTGCGCGACGAGCTGGCGCTGCCGGCCCGGGAGGACGCGCTCATCCGCCTGGACCCCGGCTACCAGCGCCCGCTCAGGGTCTGCCGGCTCGACGCCTTCCTGCAGGGCTACGACGTCAAGTTCCTCGAGTTCAACGCCGACTCCCCGGCCGGGATCGGCTACACCGACGTGCTGCACGAGGGCCTCCGCGAGGCGATCGAGCTGCCCCGGGTGGACGCCGAGTTCGAGACCGTCTACACGCCGATGCTGCCGATGCTGATCGACACCCTGCTCGCCGCCTACCGCGGGCTCCGCGCCGAGCACCGCGAGCTGCCCGAACGGCCGCGCCTGGCGCTCGTGGACACGCAGGACAGCCCGTCGGTGCCGGAGTTCCGGATCATCTGCGCGGCGGCGGGCAGGGCCGGCGTCGAGGCGCTCCACGGGACGCTCGACGAGCTCGAGTACGACGGCTCGCTCCTGCGGATGCGGGGCGAGCCGGTCCACCTCGTCCAGCGCCGCGCGCTCCTCGAGGACTGCCCGGAGGGCGACCTCGTGGCAGCGGCGCGCGACCGCCGCGCCGCGATCGTCAATCCCTTCCGCGCGCGCGTGGCCAACAACAAGAAGCTGTTCGCGCTGCTCCAGGACGTGCGCTTCGCACACCTCGTCGGGGAGAGGGAGCGGCGCGTGATCGACGAGACCATCCCCTGGACCCGCGTGCTGCGCGAGGGGCGGGAGAACTACGGCGAGTGGGTGGTCGACCTGCTGCCGTTCGTATCGGACAATCGCGAGCGGCTGGTGCTGAAGCCGGCCTCGGACTACGGCGGGCACGGAGTGTCGCTGGGGATGGAGACCGACCAGGCGACCTGGGACCGGCTGATCGAGGACCACGTGCAGGACGGCGACTTCGTGGTCCAGGAGTACGTGCCCGTGCCCGAGGAGATGTTCCCGACCGTCGAGGACGGGCACGTGCAGATGCGCCTGAAGCGCTTCAACATCAACCCGTTCGGCATCGGCGGGCGCTACGCCGGGATGATCACCCGGATCTCGGATCAGGCGGTGATCAACGTCTCGGCGGGCGGCGGCCTGCTGCCCAGCGTGATGGGCCGGCACCGGCAGCGGTTGCTGGCCGAGGAGGAGAGCACCGATGACGAGACCGCTCGGCTACGACGTTGACGACAACGCCACGCGCTTCTCCAACTACTTCCACGTCATGCGCGAGATCGTGCATCTCACGAACGGCTGGATGCCGCTGGAGCCAAGCTGGCCGCGCAAGTACGCCCTGGCCGACCACACCCACGACGACGCCCGCGCGCTGACGAAGATCAAGCGGCGGCTCTACGAGCTGCGGCATCCGGCGGAGTATCCGGGCTCGCCGTCGCCCGAGCTCGAGCGGCTCCTCGATCGGATGGCGAGCGCCGACAATCCGCGCGCCTACGTGGAGGTGGCCTACGGCGAGGCGAAGCCCGCGTTGATCCGCGCGATGCGGATCCACCTGGAGCAGCTCGACCCCCTGGCCGACGAGCCGTCCCTGCGCCTGCTCACCCAGGTCGTGGGGCGGCAGGAGGCGCACGTCGCGGAACTCGGCGAGGGGAATCTCGAGGACGAGGACATCGGCGTCCTGCCCGTCCGCCTCCGCGAGGAGCCGCGCCGGCTGCGCGTGCTGCCGCCCCTCGTGGAGCCGGCGCGCGACGACTACGTGGAGGTGACCGAGGGCGGCGATCCCTACCTCACGCGCGAGCTGTACGTGAACGGGGCCGAGAACCACGTGCCGATCGAGGAGGAGGAGCAGCAGCATTTCTTCCACGGCCTGATGGACGCGGAGCTGTCGGCCGCGGAGCTGATGGCGCGCAACTCGCACGAGCACCCCGACATGCCCTGGGACTTCCACGTGGACATGGCGCGCCAGAACTGGGACGAGGTGCGTCACGCCAGGCTGCACGACCTGCTCATGAAGGAGGAGCTCGGCTGCCAGTGGGGCGACTTCCCGGTCGGCTTCGGCTATTTCAGGTCGATCTACGCCTACGACCTGCTGGGGAGGCTGTGCCTCTTCAACGGAACCAGCGAACAGAGGGCGATGTGGCGCCACTCGCACCGTCGCAAGACGCTGCTGGAGCTGGGCCAGCGGCGCGTGGCGATGGTGTTCGACTACCTCCTGGCCGACGAGGTCCCGCACGTCCACAACGGCGTGCGCTGGGGCTCCCACCTGCTGGGCGGGAGCGAGCAGGCCTACCGCGACAAGGTGCGCGAGCTGCGCGAGGGGCTCGACGAGACCGGCACGCCCGCGGCGGTGTCCGGCTCTAGCCCGGAGTCGGGATCTCGGCCCTGATGCGGGTACCGCGCCCGGGCGGGCTGTCCACGTCGAGACGGCCGCCCAGCGCCTCGACCCTGGCGGCGAGGCCGCGCAGGCCCGAGCCGCTGGCGGGGTCGGCGCCGCCGGCGCCGTCGTCGGAGACGGTTACGGTCGCGCGGCCGTCCGCCTGGGTGACGCTCACGGTAGTGAGCCTTGCGTTCGCATACTTGGCCACGTTGGTGATCGCCTCGGCGACCACGTAGTAGGCCGCCGCCTCGACCGAGGCCTCGAGGCGCCTCTCGGGCAGCTCCGCGATCTGGACCGGCACGGGCGTCCGGGCCAGCAGCGCGTCGAGCGCCGCGCCGAGCCCGCGCTCGGTCAGCAGCACGGGGTGGAGGCCGCGCGCGAGCTCCCGCAGCTCCTCGAGCCCCTGGGCGAGGTCGTCCTGCGCTGCCCCGAGGAGCTCGCGGGCGGTCCGCGGATCGTCCTCCTGGAGCTTCGCGCCCACCATGCCCAGCTCGAGGGCGACGGAGACGAGGCGCTGCTGGGCGCCGTCGTGCAGGTTGCGCTCGAAGCGGCGGCGCTCGGCGTCGCTGACCTCCACCAGCTCGGCACGCGAGGCGGCCAGCCGCTCGCGGGCGTCGGCGTTGGCGAGGGCCTGCCCGACCAGGTCGGCGAAGTCGCAGAGGCGCTGCTCGATGCCCTCCGGCGGGGGCTCCTCCGAGGTGGTGACGGCCACCAGCGCGCCCCACAGCCCGCCGGCCACGCTGACCGGCGCCGCCACCGCGCCGCGGTAGCCGGAGCTGCGCAGCGTCTCCGCGACGCTCCCGCTCGCCTCCTCGTAGCACACGCGCTGGGCCTCGCCCGTACGGAGCACCTTGGCCACGACGCTGTCGCCGTCGAGGGCCAGCGAGGTGCCCACCGGGATCGGCAGGCTCCCGTTCTCGCTCCACCCGCCGGCGACCGTCGCGGTGTTCGCTCCGTCGTGCTGGACGACCGTGGCGCCCGGCATCCCGAGCAGCCTCCCCACTTCCTCGGTCACCTTCTGGAAGACGCGCCGCGGGGGCGCCTCGGCCGCGACGAGGGTGGCGACCCTGCGCAGCGCCGCCTGCTCGCCGGCCAGCTCGCGCTGCGACGCCTCGCTGAGCGCGAGCGCCCTGGCCGCCCGCGTGCGCTCGGCCGTGACCGCGGCGAGAAGGAGCGAGGTGAGGGCCGCCGTCGCGATGAAGAGCTGCGTGGCGAGCAGGCTGTCGGTGATCGAGTCGCGTACGAACGGCCCGTCCTCCTGAGCCGTGTTCCAGATCGTGACCCCGCAGACCACGACGACCGCCGTGGCGGCTCCGCGGGGGCCGAGTCGCAGCGCCGCCCAGAGGAGGACCGGGAACACGATGTAGGGCACGTCGCGCTGCGGCGCCAGCTCGGCGATGGCCACGAGCACGGCCAGCACGACCGCGCCCTCCGCGACGTCGCGCCGGCGAATGTCCCGAACGCCCATGGTGGCCCAGGTCAGCAGTGCGGGCGCCACGACCAGCACGCCCGCCAGGTCGCTCAGGGTCCATGTGCGGAACACGCTTCCCAGCTCGTCCGCGGCGATCACGTCCCCGAGGCGCAGCGCGGTGGGTCCGAAGGCGGCGCTGACCGTGGCCGCGACCACCGCGCAGACGACGAACGCCAGCACGTCGATCGTGCGCGCCAGGTCGCCGCGCCCGCCCGTGAGGCGGCGCAGGAGCAGCGCGGCGGCCACCACGGACAGCGTGTTGCCGACCGTCTGGCCGAGCACGGTGCCGATCGGCGTGGAGAAGTCGGCGAGCAGCAGGTCGCCGATCACCACGCCCGGCCACAGGCGGATGCCGTACAGGAACAGGACGGCGAGCCCCAGCCCAGCCGGCGGCCACATCGCGGCCACCGCGCCGTCCAGGTAGGCGAGCTCGAGCCCGAGCCGCCCCGTCAGGTAATAGGCGCCCGCGACCAGCGCGACGGCGCCGGGGTACTTCAGGCGAGCGCTACTCGTCCGGACTGAAGCCGGCGTCCTCCGGATCCGGCTCCGGCTCCACGTCTTCGTCGTCCTCGCTGGCAGCGGCGCGCTCCCGGCCATCCCCACCATGGTAGGTAGCCTGGAACGTCTCGAGGATCTCGTCCCGGCGCGACTCGTCCACAGGCACCTCGTCCGCGATCAGGACCCAGTCGGCTCCCTCGAACTCCTCGAGGTTGAAGATCTCTCCGTCGATCGAGGGTGAGTCGTCGACAACGACCATGATCTCGGTCTGCGGGTTGAGGTAACAGCCCGGGCGCACCAGGAGGTCGTCGAGCTCGAATCGGCGATCGTTGGCCACGCTGGCAGCCTATAGCGAGCGAAGCTGCCGCTCCACCTCGGCCTCCACGTCGAGCGGCTCCTTGCCCTGGCGCATCCGGCGCTCGTTGCGGGCGACGACGAGCTGCCGTACCTCCTCCCGCAGAGCGGGGTCGTCAAGGCCCGGCTCCATCAGCGACCGCATCTCGGCCTCCACGTCGAGCGGCTCCTCGCCGCGCGCCTGGCGCCGTGCCGACTTGGCCTCGAGCATCTGGCGTATCTCCTCGCGCGCCTCGGCGCTGTCGGGCGCGGCGGCGGCGGCGCCGCGCTCGCGCTCCATCACGAGGTCGCTCTGCCCGATCCCGCGGTACATCCGCCCGCTGCCCCAGTAGCTGATCGCGGCCGCCAGCACGGCCACGATCGACACGACGATGATGATCGTGCCGAATTCCACGGGCCTTAGTGTGACGGTATGTGGAAGAGGCTTCGCCGCCGGACCCTGGCTCCCAGCCGGCCCGCGCTCTACCCGGACCAGGCCGGCCTCGTCTTCTTCATCGTGCTGGCTTCCGGCATCGGTATCTACGCCGTCGTGCGCTTCCTGCTGTAACCTGGCGGGAAGGATTGACTGACGAATCAATCAAGGAGCAGCACCAGTGGTCGACTTCAGCCTGACCGACGAGCAGAAGGACATTCGCCAGCTCGCGCACGACTTCGCGGAGAAGGAGATCCGCCCGAAGGCCTGGGACTACGACAGGGACTCGACCTTCCCGCAGGACATCATCGAGAAGGCGTGGGAGCTCGGGCTCATGAACTCCCACATCCCGGAGGAGTACGGCGGACCGGGGCTCGACTACCTGACCGGCTGCCTGATCGAGGAGGAGCTCGGCTGGGGCTGCTCCGGCATCGGCACCTCGCTGATGTGCAACGGCCTCGCGGGCGCGCCCGTGCTGATCGGGGGCTCCGACGAGATCAAGAAGCAGTACATGGGCATGCTCACGGAGGAGCCCAAGCTGGCCTCCTTCTGCCTCACCGAGCCCGACGCCGGCTCGGACGTGTCGGGCATGCGCACCACCGCCGTGAGGAAGGGCGACAAGTACGTCATCAACGGCACCAAGTGCTTCATCACGAACGGCTCGCACGCCTCCTGGTACACGGTCTACGCCAAGACCGACAAGGAGGCCGGCCACCGCGGCATCTCCGCCTTCGTGGTCCCGCGTGACGCCGAGGGCGTGACGGTCGACAAGAAGGAGGACAAGCTCGGCCAGCGCGCCTCCGACACGGCGATGATCTCGTTCAACGACGTCGAGATCCCGGTGGGCAACCTCCTCGGCGAGGAGAACAAGGGCTTCAAGCTCGCGATGATGACGCTCGACCGCACCCGCCCCGGGGTGGCGGCGATGGCGGTGGGCATCGCACAGGCGGCCTTCGAGTACGCGCGCGACTACTCCAAGGAGCGCGTGCAGTTCGGCGTGCCGATCGCCATGCACCAGGCGATCCAGTTCATGATCGCCGACATGGCCACCAAGGTCGAGGCGGCCCGGCTGCTCACCTGGAAGTCGGGCGCGCTGCTCGACCAGGGCCAGCGCAACACGCTCGCCTCCTCGCACGCCAAGCGCTTCGCCGCCGACGCCGCGATGGAGATCACCGTGGACGCCGTGCAGGTCTACGGCGGCTACGGCTTCATCAAGGAGTACCCGGTCGAGAAGCTGATGCGGGACGCCAAGATCATGCAGCTGTACGAGGGCACCTCGCAGATCCAGCGCCTCGTGATCGCCCGCGAGGTCCTCATGCCGCGCCGGGTCGAGGAGCCCGCCCCCGCCGCGGCCTGACAGCATTGGCTGCGTGCCTTCCAAGAGGGAGCGCAGCCGCGATGCCGTACGGGAGACGGTGGCGCAGGCCGGCGAGGCCGCGCCGGTACGGCGACCCCAGGACCCGTTCACGGGAGGGTTGCGGCGCCGGGAGGTGCTGCCGCTGCTCGTACTGCACCTGATCGCGGACGGGCCGAGCTACGGGAACCAGCTGATGGAGCGGATCGGCGAGATGACGGCCGGGGTTCTCTCCGTGAACCCCAACACGATGTACCCCCTGCTGCGCCAGCTGGAGGGGCGGGGGCTGATCAGGGGAGAGTGGGAGCACCCCGAGCGCCGCACGCGCCGCTACTACTCGCTCACCGACGAGGGCCGGGAAGAGTACGAGCGCCTGGTGGAGGAGGTACGCCCCTTTCTCGATTCGGTGAAGACCTCAATCGACGAGATCGTCCGCGAGGTGTACGGCCCGTGAGGTCTGCCCGCGCCCAGACGGACCTCGTCCTCACGCCCGAGGCGGCGCTGCGCCTGTGGAGCGACCCGGACCGCTGGGCGACCTTCGTGGAGGGCTTCTCCCGGGTGCTGGAGCGCGACCCGAGCTGGCCGTCCGGCGGCGCGAAGCTCGTGTGGGAGTCGAGCCCCGCCGGGCGCGGGCGCGTGACCGAGACGGTCCTCGAGGCCGAGGGTCCGGACCGGTTCGTGACCCGGGTGTTCGAGGAGCGGCTGCACGGCACGCAGACCTTCCGGGTGGTGGAGAGCGAGGGCGGCTCGCGGGCCGAGCTGGCGCTGGAGTACGAGCTCACGAAGTACGGCGCGCTCAGCGCGGTGGCCGACGCCATCTTCATCCGCCGCGCCGTCCGCGACTCGCTCCGCCGCACGCTCCAGCGCTTCTCGGTGGAGGCGGAGGAGGAGGCGGGCCTGCGCTAGGGTCCGCCGCCATGTTCGTCTTCAAAGCCGCCGTGGTCGGCGCGGGAACCATGGGCGGCGAGATCGCCCAGGTCATCGCCTCCGCCGGCATCCCAGTCGTCCTCAAGGACGTGAAGCAGGAGTTCGTCGACCAGGGCCTGTCGAAGGCTCGCGACGTGACGCAGGGCCAGCTCGGCGGGCTGGTCGGCAAGGGAAAGATCAGCCAGGAGGACGCCGACCGGCAGCTCGAGGAGATCACCGGACGCATCACGGGCACGGTCGACTACGAGGGCTTCGGCGACGTCGACTTCGCGATCGAGGCCGTGCCCGAGCGGATGGACATCAAGCAGGCCGTGTTCGCCGAGCTCGACGCCGTCACGCCGGGGCACGCGATCCTGTCGTCGAACACGTCTGCGCTTTCGATCTCTCAAATCGCTGAGGCGACCACGCGGCCCGACAAGGTGGTGGGCTTCCACTTCTTCATCCCCGCGTCGATCATGCGTCTCATCGAAGTGATCGAGGGGGAAGAGACCTCCGACGAGACCGCCGCCGCAGCGGCGAACTTCGCTCAGGCCATCCGGAAGACGGCCATCCGCTGCGGTGAGGTACCGGGTTTCGTCGTGAATCGCATTCTCATCTCCTCGGCATCGGAGGTATGGCGTGTAGTGGAGGAAGAGGACCTGGATCCCCAGGAGGTGGACAAGGTCTTCAAGGACTCGGGCGCGGTTCCGATGGGCCCCTTCTTCCTGGCTGATTGGTCTGGTCTCGACACGGCGGTTCACGTTGCCGAGTACTTGCGCGAGTCGTACGGCGAGCGCTTCTACGTGATGAACCGGATGAAGGAGCTGGTGGAGGCGGGACACCTCGGCCAGAAGACCGGGAAGGGCTTCTATGAGCACGGCTAGCGCGACGACGGAGGCCCTCGTCCAGCGGATGGGCCTCAAGACCCTGGTGGAGTGCTGCCTCGTCCTCGAGGAGGGCGTGGCGTCCGCCAAGGACATCGAGATGGGGATGATGATGGGCGCCGGCATCCTGCCGGGGCCGTTCACCCGCGCGGACGAGGCCGGGCTCGACACCATCCTGGAGCAGCTCGAGCGCGCCGAGCGGGAGTGGGGCGACGCCTTCGAGCCGCCCGTGCTGCTGCGCCGGCTCGTGGCGCAGGGCCGGCTCGGCAAGAAGACGGGCCAGGGGTTCTTCCCCTACCCGCAGCCGGACGCCGGCGAGCAGCGCGAGACCGTGCTGCTCGAGACCCGCGGCGACGTGGCGATCGCGTGGCTCAACCGGCCGCCCGCCAACCCGCTCTCGCCGCAGGCGGTGCGCGACCTGATCTCGGTGTGGGAATCGGTCGAGGGGAAGGTCCGGGCGCTGGTGATCGCCTCGTCGAACATCTTCACGTTCAGCGCCGGCGCCGACATCAAGGAGTTCACGAAGATGAGCCCCGACGCCGAGGGCGCGGAGCTCGTGCAGTCGGCGCACCGCTTCATGCGCGGCATGGAGCAGTCCTCGACGGTCACGATCGCGGCGGTCAACTCGATCGCCTTCGGCGGCGGCTGCGAGCTGGCGATGGCGTGCGACTTCCGCATCGCGGCCGAGTCGGCCACCTTCGGCCAGCCGGAGATCAACCTGGGCATCATCCCCGGCTTCGGCGGCACCCAGCGCCTGCCGCGGCTGGTGGGCGAGGCCAAGGCGCTCGAGATGAACCTGGTGGGCGACCCGATCGACGCCTACGAGGCGCACCGGGTCGGGCTGGCGCACCAGGTGGTGCCCGACCACGAGCTGTTCGACGCCGCCCTCGCGTGGGCGCGCAAGCTGGCCGGCCAGGCGCCGATCGCGATCGAGGAGATAAAGAAGCGCTCGCACCGGCCGGACCTCGACGAGGGACTCGCGGCCGAGGCCGAGGGCTTCGCCCGGGCCTTTGGCTCCGAGGACGCCAAGGAGGGCATCGGCGCCTTCCTCGGCAAGCGGAAGCCCTCGTTCAAGGGTCGATGACGGTCGCGACCTCTGCGCTGGCGGAGCTGCTGCGCGACGCCAGGTGCGCCGTGGTGCTCACCGGCGCGGGGATCTCGGTGCCCTCGGGCATCCCGGACTTCCGCAGCCCGGGCAGCGGAATCTGGGAGAACATCGACCCCATGGAGGTCGCCCACATCGACGCGTGGCGGCGCGACCCGGGCCGCTTCTGGGGCTTCTACCGCGACCGCTTCGCCTCCCTGGTCGACAAGCGGCCGAATGAGGCGCATGTTGCGCTCGCCGAGCTCGAACGGAGAGGGCTGGTGAGGGCCGTGATCACCCAGAACGTGGACCGCCTGCATCGCGCTGCGGGCAGCGAGCGCGTCGTCGAGGTGCACGGGTCGATCGAGTACAGCGTCTGCCTCGATTGCCATGGGAAGCAGTCGCTGGAGTGGGTTCTGGGTCACGAGGGCGTGCCCGAGTGCCCGTCGTGCGCGACCCCGCTGAAGCCCGACGTCGTCCTGTTCGGAGAGCTGCTCCCGGAGCGGGCCATGGCCGAGGCCCAGGAGCTTGCGCTGGAGGCGGACCTGATGGTCTGCGTGGGCTCGTCGCTCGAGGTCTATCCGGTCGCCGGCCTGCCCGCCATGACGCGGGGCGGCGGCGGGCGGCTGGCGCTCGTCACGCAGGGCCCCACTCCCTACGACTCCGAGGCCGAGGTCAAGCTCGAGGGCGACGTGGTCGACGAGCTGCGGGCGGTGCTCGCTGCGCTGTAGGCCGTGAACCCCGTTCTCGCGGTGGTGGCGGTCGCCCTGGCCGTGGTGCTGGGTGCGATCGGGGTTCTGGCTGGGGAAGAGGAGGAGTCCGAGCCGGCGGCCGAGCGCCGGTCGGGGCCGTCGATCGAGGAGGTCACGCGTCGCGTGCGGGAGATCTCGCGGGGCGTGGAGCGGGCGCGGGAGCTCGAGTTCGAGGAGCTGCCGCGGGTGCGGGTCGTGAGCCCCGCCGACGCGCGGCGTGCCGGGCTGGCCGAGCTCGACCGCTCCGTGCCGGTCCGCCTTCAGCGGGTCGAGGAGCGCCTGCTCACGATGCTGGGGCTGCTGCCGCCGGACACCCGGCTGCGCGAGGTCGTAGGGAAGGCGCTCACGAGCGAGGTGGCCGGGTACTACATCCCGCGCTCGGACACGCTCGCACTCGTGCGCGGCGGCGGGGTCGAGGGCTTCCTCGCGGAGGTGGCGCTGGCGCACGAGCTCGGGCATGCGCTGGAGGACCAGCACTTCGGGATCGAGGCGCACGGATCGAGCGGGTTCCTGCGCGATCGCGCCGTGGCGGAGTCGGCGCTGCACGAGGGCAGTGCGACGCTCGTGATGGTGGACTACGTCGTGGTGTCGCAGGGTGGCGGCCTGGTGGACCCGAAGGAGATCCGCGGTCGCGTGCTGGAGCAGCTCGAGGGGATCGCGCTGCCGGAGTCGAGCGGCCTGCCGCGCTACGTGCGCGAGAGCTTGGTGTTCCCCTACGCCGCGGGAGCCCGCTTCGTGGACGGGATCCAGCGGGAGGGCGGCTGGGCGGAGGTGGACCGGGTCTTCGGCGACGACGCGCCGGTGTCAACCGAGCAGATCATGCATCCGCACAAGTACGAGCGGAACGAGCGGCCGGTGCGGGTCTCGCTGCGGGGCGTGCGCGAGGAGCTGCCGGCGGGCGCGCGGAGACAGGCGCGCGGCGACGTCGGCGAGTTCGACACGGCCCAGTTCCTGTACGAGGCGAACGGCCGCGACGCGGCGGAGGAGGCGGCCGCGGGGTGGGGCGGGAGCACGTTCGAGCTGTGGCGGCTGCCGGACGGGGAGGACGTCCTCGTCATCGGTTGGGCCTGGGACTCGCCGGCGGACGCGGCCGAGTTCGCCCGGGCGGCGGGGCGCTCGGTCGGAAGGCTGCCGGGCCCCGGCGCGGTGAACGACGGCAATGAGGGAGTGACCCTTGTGCTGGCCCCCCATTCGGGCCTCGCCCGCCGCGTGGCGCAACGCGTAGGCCGCTAACCGCGCAGCCGATGGCGCCGCAGGGCCCCCTCCATCGCAGCCACCGCCTCCTCGACCCCCGTTATTGCCGTCGTTTCCAACGCCCCGCGCAGCGCGGCGTTAGCGGCCTCACCCACAGCGCCCCGGTGCTCCCCGAGCGCGGCCTCCTCCGGCAGCTCCGCGATCAACGCCTCCAGCGCCACCCGCGCCTGCAGCGCGGCCTCGCGCCCGCAGCCGGCCTCCAGGTCGGCTCGCGCCCGCAGCACCAGCTCCTCGCCCGCCAGCGCCTGCTCGCGCGCTCCCAGCAGCGCGGCGAAACGCTCCTCGGGCGCCTCCATCGAGCGCTTCACCCTCCGGGCGCCGGCGCGGGGCAGCTCGATCGCCTCGCCGAAGCGGCCCTCGGCCACCGCCTCGCCGCGACCGTAGCCGATGCGCGTGACCAGCGCCCGCTCCGCCGAGACCTCGGCAAGCCACGGGTCGGCGGTGGCGGCGCGGCGGGCGCGCAGGGCTCGGTTAAGCGTCCGGAGCGCACCCTCAACCTCCGCCTGGGCCGCCTCCTCATTGCCCCGTAGTTCGTCGAGCCAGCCGCCGGCCGCCTCGCGCGACGCGAACGCCTCCGCCCGCACGACGGTTGCGCGGGCGGTCGGCACCGGCTCCGGCGCGCCCTCCTCCACCGGCCGCGCGCGGCGGCCCCGCATCAGGCGCCGCTCCGGCGCGCCCAGCGTCCTCAGCACGAGCACCGCCTCGGCGGACCCGTCGGGCTCGGACCGGACCATGTAGCTCCCGTCCGGCGTTCCGAGCAGGAAGCCGAACTCGAACTGGACGAAGCCGAAGGGCGAGTCGGGCGAGCCGGCCGTTTGGCTACTCGCCCACGTGCGCGTCGCTCGCGCGCTTTCCGCCGGTCGGCAGGGCGAACTTGGACGGCGTGGTGGGCACCACCGGGTTGTCGATCTCACGCAGGCGCGACAGCAGGTCGTCCCACTGGCCCGGGCTCAGCACCGCGAGCGCCTGCCTGCCGAGCTTGCGGTTCTCGCCGAACATCGGCTGGAAGCCCACGTGGATGTGGTCGGCGTGGTCGCCCATCGCGAACGTCGCGCCGCCGATCTCGAACAGGGAGATGATCTGGGCGGGGGCCATCGTGCCCTGGAGCTGCATCAGGCGCCGCACCGTCTGCTCGGTGATGCCTCCGGCCTCCTGGTGGCCGAGGATCGGGATCCCGTTCACCTTGGCGATGTCGACCGCGTTGCCGGACGAGTGGTGCGAGACGTTGCCGGAGCTCGTGTAGTAGCCGTGGCCGCACTTGAGGCTCGTGACGGAGGGACGCAGGCCCGACTCGGCGAGGTAGGCGAGCGTCGCCAGCACGCGGCGGTCGATCTGGCCGGAGCGGATGTCGTCCTGGCCGCACTCGTAGACCTCGATGCGCTCGTCGGCGAGCACGCGGCGCTCGAGCTGCGGCTTCGGCAGCAGCATGATCTGGCCGATCGACATGCCCGGCACGTCGTCGCCGTGGAGGGCGTTCTTGCCGGAGGCGCGGTAGATGGCGGTGGCCTCGAGGAGCTTCCAGCCGTCCAGGATCGGCTTCGGATCGATCCGCGGCGCGCCGCGGCCGGCCGGGCGGATCGAGAAGTCCACGTGGGCGGCCATGCCCGGGACGGTGCGGTCGATGCGGCCGATGATCGTGCCGCCGATCACGCGCGAGCCCTCCTTGAGGCGGCGTAGCGTGACCTTGCTCGGGTCGAGCCCGAAGGGCCGCGAGAAGTAGTTCTTGTAGACCTCGTAGCTGCCGTCCTTGCGGGCCCTGGCGTCGAGCAGCTGCTCGAGGCCGCCGGACTCGCGCGCGCCCTTCATCGCCGGGTGGGCGAAGAGCCTCTCCTTGACGGGCACGCTCGCCTGCGGGGCCTCCTGCTTCACGGCGCCGCGATCGCGCGCCGGCTCGCGGTCGGAGTCGTCGAGCTGGCGGCCGGCGGAGGCGGGCGAGTCGGGCTGGGGGAGCTCGCCGTCGCCGTTGGCCCTCACCGCGCGCGCGGAACGCTTCGGATCGTAGGCGCCCTTGCGCGGCACCGGGAAGACGCGCGACACCGACCCGAGCTGCGAGTAGGTGTAGCGGTTGCCGTAGACGTCCTGGAGGACGACGTAACGGCCGAGCTTCTTGTTGCGGCCGATCTTCTTGATCTCGCCGTCGTTGACGGCCACGACCGGGGCGCCCGGCTCGGCGAAGATGTCGATGGAGCGACGGTCGTCAGAGGACTCGACGACGTTGGCGGCGTTCTCACCGCGGCGCACGCGCTTGAGGAGCTGGGCCTCGGCGAGGTCGTCGGCGTAGCGGGCGCGGGCGTAGACGGGGAAGCGGCCCTCGGTCAGCCCGGTCAGCGAGCCGATCAGGTCGGCCGGCACCCCGGCGATCAGCCGGGCCCTGAGCAGCACCGAGTCGACGTACCAGTCGGCGTGGTTGTAGGCCCAGATCGCCGCCCTGACGTCGTTCTCGTAGTTGGCCGCCTTCAGGTAGCGGGCCGCGGCGAAGATGGCGTCGACCGGGTTGTAGGGGTCCTTGCGGCCGTCCTTGTTGGCGTCGGTGCCGTAGGCCGCCCAGGTCGAGGGCATGAACTGCATCCAGCCCACCGCCCCGGCGCTTGAGACGTTCAGGTTGCGGCCATAGTCGGTCTCGATCTCGTTGATCGCCGCCAGGATCTCCCAGCGGATGCCGTACTCGATCCCCGCCGCCTGATAGATCGGCAACAGAAACGGCGGCACCCGGAACTTGCGGATGATGAAGTTCGGCACACCCGAGGCAGTCGACGGACCCGGAAGCGCATCGATGAAACCGGGGTTGCTCGGCGTGGGCGTGCCGTCCGAGTTGCGGAGCTCGGTGCGGCCGTCGCGGTCGCGATCGCGGAGCCGGCGCCGCTTGCGGTCAGCCTCATCCTCAACTGGAGCCTCAACCCCGCCGGTGATCTTGCGGACCTTCTCGCGCTCCTCGCGAATCCGCTCGCCGCTGTTCGTCTGGCCCTGGGGCGCTCCGCCGCCGGCGCTGGGCGGTCCAGGCTGGGGAGCGGGCGCGGGAGTGTTGGGCTCGGGCTTGGGGGCAGGGGCCGGCGTGGTGGGGGTGGTCGGCGTTGTGGGCGTACCGGGGGCGACGGGCGTGCCGGGCAGCTGGATGTCGTCGATCGTGCTGCCGGGCGGCACGTCCACTGTCACCTGGACGACCTCGCCCGTGGGGAGCTGGACGGGGACCGTCTGGGTCTGCGCCGTGGCCGGGATGCTGAAGGCGGTGAAGATGGCCGCGGCGAGTGTCCCTGCAGCAAGCAGGATGTGAAGGAGCCGGGTCTTCATCCGCGCCGTTCCAAGTCCTCCCTCGAAGCTCCTCGAGGAGGAGCCCGCATGCGCGCGCAGCGTACCAGTGACGCCTGCCGCCGGCCGAACGCTACTTGAGGGCTTTTCGCTGTGCAACGGGGATCCGTCTGAGTTGGGCGCGTGCCTGGCCCGCACGCCGCTACCGGGGCGGATGTGCGAGATCACGTCCATGTATCGACCGGCCCTGCCCATACGTTGAATTTCGCTCCCCTGCGCCTCGGCACCCCGAGCGCGCGCTCCCGCCTTCCGTGTGTCGCGATTCTTCCAACTGATGCGGGTTTGAAACACAGGTAAAGCTCGACTTGAGCGTTAGTCCCGCCCAAGCCGCTGCTGAGATGACATACCCGAACCGGCGATCGGCTACTCTGCGGCGCGTGGCGGCTTCGGAGCAGGACGAGAGCTTCATGGAGAGGCTCTCGCGGCAGGGCGAGGAGGCCCTCGGCAAGGTGGCCGAGGAGCTGATCGCGAATCCCGTGGTAAACGGGGCGATCGCCCGTGCCTTCGAGGCACGCGAGAAGGCGCTGCAGGCCCAGGAGGCCACGCTGGGCGCGCTGAACCTCCCCTCGGCCGCCGACATCGAGCGCGTGACCCGCCGCCTGAGGTCGCTGTCGCAGCGGCTCGAGGGCATCGAGGACGCGATCGACCGCCTCGAGGAGCGGGTGGCCGCCGCCGGTGGCGGCCCCGACCGCCTGGAGGCCCGCCTCGACGAGATCGCCGCCGAGATCGCCCGGCTGCGCGAGGCGGTGGCACCGAGCGAGGAGCCGGTGCCGCGGGCGCAGGAGCGGCTGACGGTCACCGAGTCCTAGCCCCGATTGTCGAGTTCGTCGGCTCCGGCCCGACAAAGTCGACACTCGAGAGGCGGGGGCGCCGGACCCCGCCCCTTTATTGATTCCGTTCGACGGCGGCGAAGACCCCCTC
>Ga0081538_10000083_pt1 | contig 90853 bp, 91 predicted proteins | sample TabmetS5T2R1_FD_71022 | JGI IMG/M metagenome (GOLD analysis project Ga0081538, IMG submission 71022) | Tabebuia heterophylla rhizosphere microbial communities from the University of Puerto Rico - S5T2R1 | ecosystem: Host-associated > Plants > Roots > Rhizosphere ... | reverse complement strand
CGGTCTCGAGGTGGGCCGGGGCGATCCAGACTCCGGCCGCGACCGTGCCGAAGCCCAGCCAGGTCAGCCGCGATCGCAGGGCGTGTCGCCGCTGCCGGTGCGTCTCCGGAACGCTGAACACGACGACCAGCCAACCGTCGTCGAGCCGGGCCCGGCGGCGATCGAAGATGCGCCGGTCGCCCTCGTCGAGGACGTCGCGGGACAGCGGCGTGAGGCCGTACCCGGCGACGCCGTCCACCCGCTCAGCGGCCAGCAGCCCACGCCGCTTCAGGCGCGAGATCGACGACCGTACGGCGGGCTCGTCGACACCGAGCTCGGCCAGCAGCCGGATCAGGCTGGACACACCCAGCCAGCCGCCCCGCTCCCGCGCGTAGAGGCCGTAGATCGTGACGATCAGCGCCCGTGGCTGCACATCCCGTTCGGTCATCGCACGGGCACGGTATCGCGGGCTGTTGACTGTCGTCACGAAGGGGGAATACTACGAGGCAGGCTGGAACCACAGCCGACGCACGCGTAGCCGCCCACAAGGCCAGGCGCGGTCGAGGGAGGGGACATGCGACTCATGCCGTCGGCACACGTCGACACGTTCTGCCGGGACAACCTGCCGCCGGTCGACCAGTGGCCGGAGTTTCGCTTCGACCTCCCCGAGCTGCGCTACCCCGATCGGCTCAACTGCGCGGTCGCCCTGCTCGACGACGTCATCGAACGGCACGGCGCCGACCGACCCTCCCTGCTGTCACCGGACGGCGAGCGCTGGACGTACGGCGAGCTGCTCGCGACGTCGCATCGGATCGCCCAAGTGCTCGTCGACGAGCTCGGCGTCGTCCCGGGCAACCGGGTGCTGCTGCGCGGGCCCAACAACCCGTGGCTGGTCGCGTGCTGGTTCGGGGTGCTCAAGACCGGCGCGGTCGTCGTCACCACCATGCCGCTGCTCCGACCCGGCGAGCTCAGCACCGTCCACGAGATCGCCCGGATCGACCTGGCGCTGTGCGACCACCGATTCACCGACGACCTCCGGGCCGCCGACCTCGGGGACGCTCCGATCGTGACGTACGGCGGCGACGCCGACGACGACCTGACCCGCCGGACCGCCTCGTACGACGGCCGCTTCGACTCCGTCGCGACGTCGGCCGACGACGTGGCGCTGCTCGCCTTCACGTCGGGTACGACCGGTCGCCCGAAGGCCACGATGCACTTCCATCGCGACGTACTCGCCAACGCCGACACGTTCTCCCGGCACGTCCTGCGGCCGACTCCCGACGACGTCTTCACCGGGACGCCGCCGCTGGCGTTCACCTTCGGACTCGGCGGGCTCGTCGTGTTCCCCCTGCACGTCGGGGCGTCGACGCTGCTCGTCGAGAAGGCGACGCCGGACCAGCTCGCCGACCACATCGCTGCCCATGACGTGACGGTCTGCTTCACCGCGCCGACGGCCTACCGCGCGATGCTGCTCGCCGGCCGGCCGGAGCGACTGGGGTCGTTGCGCCGATGCGTCTCGGCCGGCGAGCACCTGCCGGCGGCGACGTGGCAGGCGTTCCACGACGCGACCGGAGTCCGGATCATCGACGGCATCGGCTCGACCGAGATGCTGCACATCTTCATCTCGTCCGCCGACGACGACATCCGGCCCGGGTCGACCGGACGGCCGGTGCCGGGCTTCCAGGCGATCGTCGTCGACGACGCCGGCGACCAACTCCCGTCCGGTGAGCCCGGTCGACTGGCGGTCAAGGGCCCGACGGGCTGCCGCTACCTCGCCGACGAGCGGCAGGCGACGTACGTCCAGAACGGCTGGAACATCACCGGCGACACGTTCCGCGCCGACGAGGACGGCTACTTCTGGTACGAGGCACGCAGCGACGACATGATCATCTCGTCCGGCTACAACATCGGCGGCCCCGAGGTGGAGGAGGCGCTGCTGGCCCACGACGCCGTCGCCGAGTGCGCCGTGATCGGGGTGCCCGACGAGGCGCGCGGACAGCTCGTCAAGGCCTACGTCGTGCTGGCCACCGGTCGAGTCGGCGACGACACCATGGTCAAGGAGCTGCAGGAGTTCGCGAAGCAGCGGATCGCGCCGTACAAGTACCCCCGGGCGATCGAGTTCACCGACGCGCTGCCGCGAACGAGCACCGGCAAGGTCCAGCGGTTCCGGCTCCGCGAGCAGGTCTGAGTCGGCTCACGAATCCTGAGGGGTTTCGGTAGCCATGGCTACCCCAATCCCTCAAGATTCGTCGACCCTGCCGAGGGCGGCGTCGGCGAAGGTGGCCATCGAGGGAAACTCCCACTGGTACGAGTAGTCGACGTCCGGCTGCGGCGTGGCGCCCCAGCCGGGTCGGGTCCGGCGACGGTTGATCCACACCGACGGGAGCCCGAGCCGCTTGGCCGGACCGTGGTCGTGGAACAGGCTCTGCGCGACGTGCAGCAGTCGCTGCCTCGGCACGCCGAGCTCGGCTACCACCTCGTCGAGTCGCTCGAAGTGGTTGAGCCTCGGCTTGTAGCCACCGACGTCCTCGGCCGTGATGATCGCGTCGAACTCCACGCCCAATCGCGCGTTGCTGCCGGCGAAGCTGGCTCGGTCGACGTTCGACACGATGATCAGCTGGAAGCGCTCGGACAGCCTCGCGAGCGCGCCGGCGGAGTCGGGGAACGCCGGCCAGTCCGGCACCGAGGAGCCGAGCCGCTCGGCCCACTCGTCGTCGACCTCGTGGCCGAACTCGGTCCCGGTCTCGCGGAACGACTGGGCCAACACCGCCGGGTACAGCGCCGTCGGCTGGTCCCACGCCACGCGGGCCTCGCACCGGCCGTACGCGGTGAGCAGCCGGTCCCGGTCGACGTCGAGCCCGACCTCGGACGCCCACGGCGAGAGGACGGCCGCGATGCCGGACTCCCAGTCGATCAGGGTCCCGTAACAGTCGAACGACAGGGCTTCGAAGTCGGAGATCTCCATGGCGTGATTCTCGCTGACCGACTCGAGCCCAGGGCACCGTCCCATCCCGAGCGGCACCCCGACGTCGGGCCAGCGACAATGTCTCGCATGCAGTCGGTCCCACTCGTGTCGGAGCGCGTCCGCGCCGCCCTGGCCGACGGCCGGCCGGTCGTGGCGTTGGAGTCGACGATCATCTCGCACGGGTTCCCCCGCCCACGCAATCGCGAGCTGGCGTTCGAGTTCGAGGCGGCCCTCGTCGACCGGGACGTGACCCCGGCGACGGTCGCGGTCGTCGACGGTACGCCGAAGGTCGGACTGACCGAGGAGGACCTGACCCGGCTGGCCGACGACGCCGACGTCGCGAAGGCGAGTACGAGAGATCTTCCGGTGGTGATGGGCCTCGGCCGTACCGCGGCGACGACCGTGGCGGCGACGAGCTTTCTGGCCGCGGCCGCCGGTGTACGGGTGTTCGCGACCGGTGGACTGGGCGGAGTGCATCGCGACGCGCCGGCCACCATGGACGAGTCCGCCGACATCGCCGCCCTCGCGCAGACCCGCATCACGGTGGTCTCGGCCGGGGTGAAGAGCATCCTGGACATCCCGCTCACGCTGGAGCGGCTGGAGACGTCAGGAGTCAGCGTGGTCGGCTACCGCACGGACCGGTTCCCGTCGTTCTGGCTGTCCGACTCGGGCCAGAGCGTGGACTGGGTCGTCGACAGCGCGGACCAGGTGGCCGACCTGATGCTCGACTCGGACCGCCTCGACCGTCGCGGCGGGATCCTCGTCGCGAACCCGCTGCCGACCGACGAGCAGCTGGACCCCGACCTGCACGACCGGGTCGTCGCCGAAGGACTTCGCGACGCGGCGGACCGGGGCGTACGCGGCAAGGCCCTCACACCGCACCTGCTCGACTACATCCATCGCGCCACCGGCGGGGCCAGCCTCGAGGTGAACGTCACGATCGCGAAGAACAACATCGCCCTGGCCGCGGAGATCGCCACCGCGTGGAGCCGCAAGACGCATTCGACGGAGGCCCCGTGACGGGTGCCGATCGGCTGCTCGTCGTCGGCGACGTCGTCAACGACGTCATCGTCCGACCGCGGGAGCCGCGCCATCACGCCACCGACAACCCGGCGCGGATCGCGTTCACCGCCGGCGGGTCGGCGGCCAACCAGGCCGCCTGGGCCGCTCACCACGGTGCCGACGTGTCGTTCGTCGGTCGGGTCGGCGCGACGGACCTCGCGCGGCACACCGACGAGCTGCACCGCGCCGGTGTCGACGCCCAGCTCGTGCCCGATCCTGATGCGTCGACCGGCAGCATCGTGATTCTCGTCGACGACGACGGGGAGCGGACCATGTACGTCGACCGCGGCGCGAACGAGAACCTCGCCGCCGACGACGTCCGACCGGAGCTCATCGAGAGCGCCGGAAGGCTGCACCTGACCGGCTATCTCTTCTTCACCGCGTCCGGCCGATCCGTCGGGCAGGCCCTGCTCCGTCGGGCGCTGGCGGCCGGGCTGCGAGTGTCGGTGGATCCCAGCTCCGCCTACCACCTGCGTCGCCTCGGCGGGCCCGCGTTTCGGTCGTGGACCGACGGCATCGACCTCTGCCTGCCCAACGAGATGGAGGCCCGGATCCTCGCCGAGTCCGACGAGCTCCCGACCGCGTACGAACGGCTCCGAGCGACGTACGGCTCGACCGTGGTCAAGCACGGCGCCGACGGCGTGACCGTACTCGGGCCGTCCGGCGACCCGAAGCAGCTCCGGGTGACCCGCCCTCGGGACGCCGTCGACTCCACCGGCGCCGGGGACGCGTTCGCCGGCGCGTTGCTCAGCCGGTTGTGCCGCGGCCACGACCTGCCGACCGCGGCGGGCTTCGCCGTCGACGCGGCCGCCGACGTCGTGACCCGGCTCGGCGCCCGGCCTACACCGTCTTGAGCCCGGTGAACGTGACCCGGATCGAGTAGACGTCGCCCGCGTTCGTCGTGATGTACAGGTGATTGCGCTTCGGGCCGCCGAACGTCAGGTTGGACACGCCCTCCGGTGTCCGCAGCCGACCCAGGAGCGAGCCGTCGGGGTCGTAGCAGTGCAGGCCGTCGATCGACGCCGCCCAGACTCGCCCTCGGGTGTCGAGCCGGATGCCGTCGAACCATCCCGACGCGAACTCGTCGCCGCCCGACAACGTGCCGTCGCCGCGCACGTCGAACCGTCGGATGGTGCGCAGCCGGGTCTCCACGACGTACAGCTCTGCCTCGTCGGCGGAGAACGCCAGGCCGTTGGGGCGTACGAAGTCGTCGGCGACGATCGACAGCTCGCCGGTGGTCGGATCGAGCCGGTAGACGTGGTCCGCGCCGATCTCGCTCTCGGCGGCATGGCCCTCGTAGTCGCCGGTGATGCCGTACCGCGGGTCGGTGAACCAGATCGAGCCGTCGGAGCGTACGACGACGTCGTTGGGGCTGTTCAGCCGCTTGCCGTCGTAGGCGTCGGCGAGGACGGTGATCGAGCCGTCGGGCTCGGTGCGCGTGACCCGGCGGTTGCCCTGCTCACAGGTGACGAGCCGACCCTCGCGGTCGATGGTGTTGCCGTTCGAGTAGCCCGACGGCTGCCGAAACACCCCGACCTCGCCGGTCGTCTCGTCCCAGCGCAGCATCCGGTCGTTGGGGATGTCGCTCCACACGAGAAACCGTCCCGCCGCGAAGTACGCCGGACCTTCCGACTTGCGGCCGCCTCGGTAGAGCACCTCGACGTACTCGTCGCCGCCGCACTCGGCGAACCGCTCGTCGACGACCTCGAACTCCGTCCGGAACCGATCGATCACGACGCCTCCTGTCCGTGCCGCCTCAGAGCACCTCGATCCGAGCATCATGGCCGACGGCCTTGGACATCCGCTCGTCGCGGGTGACCAGCGGACATTCGAGTGCCTCGGCGAGGACCACGTACGCGGCGTCGTAGGCCGAGAGGTTGTCGCGCAGGTCGAAGGCGCGCCGCCGGAGCGCCGCATGGGCCGGCCACCGCCAGATCTCCAGGTCGGCGAAGTCCACCAGCACGTCTGCCGCCCGCGCCTCGCCGAGTCGGCCACCGAGCACCAGGCCGCGCAGCGCGGAGCCGACCTCGTAGTCGATCAGGTACGGCGCGGCCAGGTCCTCGTCCCGGAGGCGGCTCCGGAGGTCGTCCGCGCCAGGTACGCCGGTCAAGGCATCGACGACGGCCGAGCTGTCGACGACGATCACGAGGCGGATCGACCGTCGAGCCGGCCGTCCCGGTCGGCCCGCTCCTGCCGGATCGCGTCCACGGCGGAGGCGGTCGCGCGCTCCGATCGGCGGACAGCACGGTCCAAGACCTCGGCGACCGTCGGCCGCTCCACCTCAGCGGCGAGGACTCCCAGCAGATAGGTGTTGAGCGACTCGCCGCGGGCGGCGGCCCGTTGCTTCAGCGCACGGCGCGTCCGCTCGGGAACATTCCTGATCTGCACCAAGCTCGGCATGCATGCAGTCTATCACTGTATACATGCACTATGTATGTACCCGTCCGTGGGTGAGCGACCCGCGTGGCCTAGGCGGGTGCGCCCGTGCGCTGCCACACTCGGGCCGTGACCGACCCCGACCGCCGCCACCTGCCGCTCGACGTACGCGGCCTGCCGGTGCGACCGGTCACGGCGCCGCCCGGCGCCCCCCACGTGCTCGTCGTGCTCGTCGACGACATGGGCTTCGGGGCCTCTAGCGCGTACGGCGGACCCTGCCGGATGCCGACCGCGGACCGCCTCGCCGCCGGTGGGCTGCGGTACAGCCGCTTCCACGTCACGGCACTGTGCTCGCCGAGTCGCCAGGCGCTGATGACCGGACGCAACCACCACTCGGTCGGCATGGGCGTCACGTCGGAGATGGCGACGTCGCACCCGGGGTACAGCGGCTATCGACCGGCGAGCGCCGCGACCATGGCGCAGCTCCTCGGCGGCAACGGCTACAGCACGGCCGCCTTCGGCAAGTGGCACCAGACGCCGCCGTCGGAGGTGAGCCCGGCCGGGCCGTTCGTCCGGTGGCCGACCGGTGAGGGCTTCGACGCCTTCTACGGCTTCATGGGCGCCGAGATGAACCACTGGTACCCGCAGCTGTACGCCGGCACCACGCCGGTCGAGCCGGACCGGATGCCGGAGGACGGCTACCACCTCACCGAGGATCTCGTCGACCACGCCATCGACTGGATCCGCACCCAACGCGGGCTCACGCCGGAGCGACCGTACTTCTGCTACCTGGCGCTCGGGGCGACGCACGCGCCCTTCCATGTCGGGCGGGAGTGGATCGCGAGGTACGCCGGCCGTTTCGACGCCGGGTGGGGCGCCCAGCGCGAGTCGACGCTGGTGCGCCAGAAGGAGCTCGGCATCGTCCCGCCGGAGGCCGAGCTCGCGCCGTGGGCCGACGGCGTGCCGCAGTGGGACGAGCTCACGCCGACCGCCCGTCGGGTCGCGGCCCGGCTGATGGAGACGTACGCCGGGTTCGCCGAGCACGCCGACCATCACGTGGGCCGGCTCATCGACGCCATCGAGGAGCTCGACGCCCTCGACGACACCCTGGTGCTCTACGTCCTCGGCGACAACGGCGCCTCCGGCGAGGGCGGCGTCGAGGGAACCATCCGCGAGCACCTCGTCGGGCACGGCTTCGCCGACGACGTCGACGCGATGGACGCCGCGCTGGACCGGATCGGCGACCCGACGACGTACGCGATCTACCCGGTCGGCTGGGCGCTGGCGATGAACACGCCGTACCAGTGGACCAAGCAGGTCGCCTCGCACTTCGGCGGCACCCGCGACGGGTTCGTCGTGCACTGGCCGACCGGGATCGCCGCCCGTGGCGAGATCCGGCACCAGTTCCACCACCTGATCGACGTGCTGCCGACCCTGCTCGACGTCGCCGGGCTGCCCGAGCCCGAGACCGTGAACGGCGTGCCGCAGCAGCCGATCGAGGGCGTGTCGATGCGCTACACCTTCGACGCGGCTGACGCGCCCGACCAGCGACGTACGCAGTACTTCGAGATGGTCGGCAACCGCGGGATCTACCACGAGGGCTGGACGGCGGTGACCCGGCACGGCGTGCCGTGGCTGATGACCGAGGAGCCGCGACCGTTCGACGGCGACGTCTGGGAGCTCTACGACACCAGACACGACTGGTCACAGGCGCGGGACCTGGCCGCTCGGATGCCGGAGTGGCTGCACGAGATGCGGGCGCTCTTCCACACCGAAGGCGAGCGGTACCAGGTGTTCCCGCTCGACGACCGCGTGACGCAGCGGGAGAACCCGGAGATCGCCGGTCGGCTCGACCTGCATCACGGCCGGCGATCGTTCGCCTTCGGGCCGACCGTCGGACGGCTCACCGAGGACGCGGCTCCCAACGTCAAGAACCGCTCGCACACCATCACGGTCGACGTCGAGATCGGCGACGACGTGCCCGACGGGGTCCTGGTGGCGCAGGGCGGTCGCTTCGGCGGGTGGTCGCTGTACTGCCACCAGGGGCGGCTCAGCTATGCGTACAACTGGCTGAGCTGGGACCTCACGACGATCCGCGCGGACCGGGAGCTCGGCTACGGCCGCCACGAGCTGGTGATGGACTTCGCGTACTCCGGCGGGCCACCCGGCGACTCGGCGGCGGTGGCGCTGGCCGTCGACGGTACGTGGGTCGGCGCCGGTCGGATCGCGGCGACGACCGCGTACTACTTCAGCTTCGACGAGACCTTCAACGTCGGCGTCGACCGAGGAACGCCGGTCACCGACGACTACCGACCGGTGCGCAACGCCTTCACCGGCACGATCCGGCGCGTGCGGATCGACCTCGGGCCGCGGACCCCGCTCGATCCCGACGACCGGGACCGACTCAGGATCGCCACCTACGACTAGCCGCGGGACGGTTCGTCCAGGTGGGCGATGCTGCGGGCGGCGTCGACGGCGAGCTCGCCGAGGGCCTCGAAGCGGGCGTCGGTCACCCGGTTGGCCGGCCCCCAGACGCTGAGGACCGCCAGCGGCCGGCCGGCCGAGTCGAGCACCGGAGCGGAGACGCCCCAGGCCGACGACTCGTACTCGCCGCGGCAGATGCCGTAGCCGCGCTCGCGGGTCCGCCGCAGCTCGGCCCGCAGGGCGGCCTGGGCGGTGATCGTGGCGTCGGTGAACCGCCGCAGCCTCGGCCCGGTCATCTGGGTCACGTCGGCCGGGTCGGAGAAGCCGAGCAGCGCCTTCCCGGTCGACGTCGCGTGCAGCGGGACGGTCCGGCCTCGCCACGTCGCCGAGACGATCGCGACCGGCGCGACCTCGTCGACGTACGTCAGGCCGCGCCCGCGGACGACGGCCAGCGCCGCGGTCTCGCCGGTCTGCCGGCTCAACCGTTCCAGCACGGGATGCGCCGACTGGATGAGCGCCTCGACACCGGCCGCACCGGCCAGCTCGACGATGCCGAACCCGATCCGATAACGACCGGTCTCGCGATCGACGACGACCAGGCCGTGCGCCTCGAGCGTGGTCAGGATGCGCCAGGCGGTGGCGCGGTTGAGGCCACAGGTCGCCGCCAACGCCGTCACGGTCGCGCTCGGACCGGACGCGGCCGCGACCGCCCGCAGCAGCGCGACCGCACGGTCGACCGACTGCACCCGCGTCGACCGGGTCGGTATCCGGCTCCCGTCGGCGTCCGACACGGACATTTCGCGCCTTCCCTTGACGGTGATCTACGTCACCTCTATGTTCGCATTGTACGAAGACCCTTCATATTACGAATGGTCGACGCGCACGGCGAACGGCTAGGCGCATGACAAACGGTGAACTCTCCCGCCGCGACGCCCTCCGGCTCGGCGCGATCACGGCCTTCGGTGCGGCCGGTCTCGGGTCGGTCGCCGGCTGCGGGGCGGTACCGGAGGAGCCCGATCCCAACGCGCCGCAGAAGCGTGGTGGGTCCTTCAGCCACGGCGCGACCGGTGGCGGGCTCGAGGACACCATCGATCCGCACTTCCCGGTCACCAACCCGGACATCGCCCGCTGCAACAACCTCTACGAGCCGCTGCTGTTCTGGAACGAGGAGTACAAGATCGAGCCCGCGCTCGCGACGGCGGTCACTCCCAACGCCGACGCGACCGAGTGGACCATCGAGCTCCGCAAGGGCGTCATCTTCCATCACGGCAAGGAGATGACGGCCGACGACGTGTTGTTCACCCTGGCCCGGGTCACCGACCCGAAGAACACCGCGCCGGGCGGCACCGAGCTCGCCAAGATCCTCGACCTGAAGAACTCCACGGCACCGGACCCGTACACCATCCGGCTGCCGCTCAAGTCGCCGTACGCGGTGCTCGACCAGCTGCTCGCCGAGTACACCGTCGGCATCATCCCGACCGACTTCGACCTCAAGAACCCGGTCGGCACCGGCGCCTTCAAGTACGAGGCGTTCCTGCCCGCGCAGTACAGCAACTTCAGCCGCCACGACGACTACTGGGGCCAGCCGGCGTGGGTCGACGAGCTCATCATCTACGACTTCGCCGACGACGCCGCCAAGGTCAACGCGCTGCTCGCCGGCCAGGTCCAGAGCATCGACAACCTGCCGACCTACCTCGTCGACTCGATCGGCGACCAGGGCTCGTCCCCGCTGATCTCCGACACCGGGGCGTGGGTGCCGTTCACGATGCGGGTGGACTTCGGCGTCTACAAGGACGTGCGGGTACGCCAGGCCCTCCGGCTCGTCGTGGACCGGCAGCAGATGATCGACCAGGCGCTCGGCGGGTACGGCTTCCTCGGCAACGACCTGTACTCGCCGTTCGACCCGGCGTACAACGACACGCTGCCGCAACGCGAGCAGGACATCGACCAGGCGAAGTCACTGCTCGAGCAGGCCGGTCAGTCCGGCCTCCAGATCGAGCTCGTGACGTCGAGCGCCGTCGGTGCCGGCGGCGTCGAGTCGGCGAACCTCTTCGTCGAGCAGGCCAAGCTCGCTGGCATCGACTGCCAGCTCACCAAGGCCGACGCGGGCGTCTTCTACGGCAACCAGTACCTCAAGTGGCCGTTCGCCCAGGACTTCTGGAACACCCGCAACTACATCCCGCAGGTCGCCGCCTGCGCGCAGTCGGACTCGCCGTACAACGAGACGCACTTCGACGATCCTCAATTCAACAAGCTGCTCGCACAAGCGCGAAGCGAGGCCGACGACGCGAAGCGGACCCAGCTGCTGCACGACGCGCAGGAGATCGAGTACAACACCGGCGGCTACATCATCTGGGGGTTCAAGCGCCAGGTCGACGGCCACTCCAACCTGGTGCAGGGCTTCGTGCCGCATCGCTACCTGCCGTGCTCGTCGTTCAAGTTCCAGCGAGTCTCGTTCGTCTGAGGAGACCGTGATGGCCCAGGTGACAACAGAGCAGCCGGCGGCGGCGACCACGACCACCGAGCCCCCGCGGCGGCGCTCGCCGTGGGGAGCGTGGGCGTTCTGGCTGGCCCGCCGGCTCGGTCTCGCGATCCTGACGTTGTGGCTGGTCTCGGTGCTGGTCTTCTTCGCCACCGCCGCACTCGGCGACCCGATCCGGGCGATTCTCGGCAAGGACTACGAGTCCAGCCCGTCGCGCGTCGCCACACTCGAGGACCAGCTCAACCTCGACCAGCCGCTCGTCGAGCGCTACTTCGACTGGCTCGGCGGCCTGCTCACCGGCGACCTCGGGACCTCACTGTCCAACCGGCTCCCGGTCTCGGAGCTGATCGGCGACCGGGTCGTCAACACCGCCGTGCTCGTCATCGTCTCGGCCGTGGTCATGATCCCGGTCGCGTTCGGGATCGCGATGATCTCGGCCAACGCCCGGGGCAAGCGGCTCGACCAGGTCATCCAGGTCATCCTGCTCGGCCTCGCCGGCGTGCCGGAGTTCGTCATCGGCATCCTGCTGGTCGCGCTGCTGTCCACCACCGTCTTCCACGTGTTCCCGGCCGTCACGATCAGCGCCGGCGGTGAGGGACCGTGGCAGAACCCGGGATCGATGGTCCTGCCGGTCCTCACGCTCGTGCTGGCGATCGCGCCGTACGTCGCCCGCATCGTGCGATCCACCTTGCTCGAGGTCCTGGACAGCGACTACGTCGAGCTCGCCCGGCTCAAGGGCATCCCCGAGGGCGTCGTGATGCGCAAGCACGCGCTGCTGAACGCCATCGTGCCGAGCATCCAGGTCGTCGCGCTCCAGCTCGCCTGGCTCGCCGGCGGCATCGTGATCGTCGAGTACCTCTTCTCGTACCCCGGCATCGGCGCCAGCCTCGTCGACAGCGTACGCAACAGTGACATCCCGATGGTGCAGGCGCTGAGCATGATCATCGCGGCCATCTACGTCGGAGTGAACCTGATCGCGGACGTCCTCTCGATCTTGTTCACGCCCCGAGCGAGGACGGCGATCACGTCATGAGCGTCCTGACCACCACCAGCGTGCGCCGCGTCACCAGGCAGAAGCGGCTCTTCGTCGGCATGATCATCACCGCGGTCGTCGTCGCGCTGGCGATCGTCGGGCCCTGGATCGCGCCGTATGGCGAGAACGAGATCGTTGGCAAGCCGTTCACCCACTCCGGCTCGTTCCTCGGCACCGACTACCTCGGGCAGGACGTGCTGACCCGGGTGCTCGCGGGTGGCCGCTCCATCCTGGTGATCTCGGTGCTCGCGACGCTGCTGGGCATGGTCGGCGGCATCCTCATCGGCGTCGTCGCGGCGTACGTCGGCGGCTGGTTCGACGAGGTCGTGATGCGGCTCAACGACGTCGCTCTCGCCTTCCCCCAGATCCTGCTGGCGCTGCTCGTGCTGTCGTCGGTGGAGCAGCCGAAGTGGTGGATGATCGTGCTGCTGGTCGGTGCCTCGCACGCGCCGCGGGTGGCCCGGCTGGCCCGCGGAGTCGCGCTCGGCCTCGTCTCGCGAGACTTCGTGGCGTCGGCGGAGGCGCTCGGCGAGAGCCGGATCCGCGTCGTCATCGCCGAGGTGCTGCCCAACATGAACGCGCCGCTGCTCGCCGAGGCCGGACTGCGCCTGACGTACTCGATCGGCATGGTCGCCGGCCTCGGCTTCCTAGGTTTCTCGACCGACCCGGGCGCGGCCGACTGGGGCCTGATGATCAACGAGAACCGGCTGGGCCTGCTCGTCCTGCCCTGGGGCGTCCTCGCTCCGGTCATCGTCATCGGTGTCTTCACGATCGGGACCAACCTGATGGCCGACGGCATCACCCAGCTCGCGGAGAAGGGGGACGACTCATGACGTCGGTAGCCCCGGACGAGACGACGCCCGCCACCAACGGGCCGGCCTGCAGCGTCGACGGCCTCCGGGTCGCGCTGACCGGTCGCGGCATCGACGTCGTCGACGAGATCCAGTTGGTCCTCGAGCCCGGCGAGGTCGTCGGACTCGTCGGCGAGTCCGGCTCGGGCAAGACCACGGTCGGCACGGCGCTGCTCGGCTACTCCCGGCTCGGCGCCTTCATCGAACGCGGCCACGTCATGCTCGGCGACCGGGACGTCCTCTCGCTCGGGTGGAAGGACGTTCGACAGCTGCGCGGCGAGGAGATCGCGTACGTCCCGCAGGACCCGGCCTCGGCTCTGAACCCGACCATCCGCATCGGCCGCCAGCTCGTCGAGCTGCTGGAGCTGCGCGACATCGGCACCGGCACCGAGCGCGACGAGCGAGCGCGTGCCGGGCTCGCCGAGGTGGGGCTGCCGAACGACGACGAGTTCCTGCAGCGCTACCCGCACCAGCTGTCCGGCGGGCAGGTGCAGCGGGTCGCCCTGGCGATGGCGTTCCTGCCCCGGCCCAAGGTGCTCGTGCTCGACGAGCCGACGACCGGGCTCGACGTGACCACCCAGGGCATGGTCCTCGACACGATGAACCAGCTGTGCCGCAGCCACCAGGTTGCGGCGTTGTACGTCACCCACGACCTCGCCGTCATCGCGAACATCGCCGACCGGGTCGCCGTGATGTACGCCGGCCGCATCGTCGAGCTCGGGCCACGCGAGGCGCTGTTCGACGAGCCGGCGCACCCGTACACGCGGGCGCTGCTCGACGCGATCCCGCATCTGAAGCAGGCCCGTGCGCTCAGCGGCATCCCGGGCCGGACGCCCGGACCGGGCCGGCGACCGGAGGGCTGCCGGTTCCACGACCGCTGCGCGTACGCGATCGATCGCTGCGCCGAAGCCGAGCCGGAGCTGTACGACGTCGCTCCGGGCCACACCGCCCGCTGCATCCGGATCGACGAGATCGGTCGCTGGGACATCAACCTCGGCACGTCGCACGACACCGATCCCGACAAGTCGCGTGACGTCATCCTGGCGGTGCGCGACCTGGACGTCTTCTACGGGCACAAGCAGGTGGTCCACGACGTCGACTTCGACCTGGCCCGCTCCGAGTGCGTCGCGCTGGTCGGCGAGTCGGGAAGCGGCAAGACCACGATCTCGCGCTGCGTCGGAGGGCTGCATCGCAACTGGACCGGCGCCATCGACTTCGAGGGCCGTGAGCTGGCCCGGGGCGCTCGGCGGCGGAGCGACGAGGACCGCAAGCGCATCCAGTACATCTTCCAGAATCCGTACCTCTCGCTGAACCCGCGGATGACCATCGAGCAGATCGTCAAGCGGCCGATGAAGCTGTTCGGCATCGCGAAGGGCCGGGAGGCCACCGACCGGGTCGTGGACCTACTCGAGCAGGTCGCCCTCGGACCAGGCGTCCTCAAGCTGCAGACCAATCGGCTGTCCGGCGGCGAGCGGCAACGGGTCGCGATCGCGCGGGCGCTGGCCGCCGAGCCGGACGTCCTGGTCTGCGACGAGATCACGTCGGCCCTCGACGTCTCGGTGCAGGGAGCGATCGTGGAGCTGCTCGAAGGGCTCCGCAACTCGCGGGGCATCAGCATGCTCTTCGTCACCCACAACCTGGCGCTGGTGCGGTCGATCGCGGCCCGCGTCCAGATCCTCAGCGGCGGCCGGCTCGTCGAGTCCGGACCCGTCGTCGAGGTCATGGACCGACCCCGCAAGGACTACACCCGCGAGCTCCTCGCGAACAGTCCGAGCATCGACTGATGGCGGCTGGCAGCACCCCGGGGCTGTCCGAGCTTCGGTTCGTCAACCCGCATCGCCGGTCCGGGTGGACGTACGCCGACGTCCCGGCGAGCCGACCCACGGTGCTGCCGACCGCGCCGCGGGAGCTCGACGTCGACATCCCGGGCCAGGGGCGGACCCGGCCCCTGGCGGAGTGGATCGTCGAGACCCACTCCACTTCACTGCTGGTCGTCGACCGCGGTGTCGTCGTGTACGAGTGGTACGCCGACGGTCTCGGCCCGACGGACCTGTTCCTCGGCGCGTCGATGACGAAGTCGACGCTGGCCCATCTGGTCGGCCGCGCCGTGACCACCGGAGCGCTCGACCGACGTACTCGCGTCGTCGACCACGTACCCGAGCTCGCCGACAGCGGCTACGCCGACTGCACCGTCGAGCACCTGCTCACCATGACGACCGGGGTCGACTGGGTCGAGGACCATCGGGACCCGGCCAGCCTCGCGAGTCGGCTGCTGAGCTGCTTCTCAGCGGGCTCCGGCGACTCCCGCGACCTGCTGCGGTCGGTGCGACCAGCGCATCGGCCGGGCACCCGCTTCGAGTACTGCACGGCCGACTCACAGGTGCTCGACTGGGTTCGCGAGCGGGCCACCGGCGCCACGTACGTCGCGGCAGCGGCCGAGCTGTGGCGGGCGATCGGGGCCGAGTCCGACGCGATGATCGCGCTGGACGCCCCCGACGGGGTCGCGCTGGCCGGTGGCGGCCTGGCGGCGACGCCTCGCGACTGGGCCCGGGTCGCGATGCTGCAGGTCGACGGCACCGTCGACGGTGAGAAGGTGCTCGACCCGGACTGGGTCGAGCGCTCGTCGGCTCCGTCGCGGTCGTTCCTCGCCCCCGGTCGGCTCCCGAGCAGCATCACGACCCACGCCGGCTTCGGATTCCACTGGTGGCCGCTCGACGCCTCCGGCCGACTGGTCACCGCCGACGGCAGTCGCGGTCAGTTCGCGTACGCCGACCGCGACCTCGGCGTCGTCGTGGTCAAGACCTCGCAATGGCCGTACGCCGACTGGCTGGTCGACCGGCAGCACCGCGACCTGAGCTATCTGGGCCTCCCCCTGATCGCACGGGCGGCGGCCGACGCACGAAGTCTCGACGCAGGACATCGGGAGCACGAGCAGGAGGCATGACATGAACCGCAACGTCATCATCACCTGCGCCCTGACCGGGGCCGGTGACACCGTCGACAAGTCCGAGCATGTGCCGGTGACACCCGAGCAGATCGCCGAGGCCGGCATCGAGGCGGCCCGGGCCGGCGCCGCGATCGTGCACGTCCACGTCCGAGATCCGCAGACCGGCAAGGGGTCCCGCGAGGTCGCGTTCTACCGCGAGGCCGTCGAGCGCATCCGGGCCAGCGACGTCGACGTCGTCGTCAACACCACCGCCGGAATGGGCGGCGACCTGATGCTCGATCCGCACGAGCCGACCCGGTTCGTCGAGGGCACCGACCTCGTCAACGGCATCGAGCGGCTCGCCCACGTGGAGGAGTTGCTGCCCGACATCTGCACACTCGACTGCGGCACGCTCAACTTCGGCGAGGGCAGTGCACTCTACGTCAGCACCCCGGACATGATGCGGGAGGGCGCGAAGCGGATCCAGGAGCTCGGGGTCCGGGTCGAGCTGGAGATCTTCGACACCGGCAACCTGTGGTTCGGCCGCAAGCTGGTCGACGAGGGGCTGATCGACGACCCGCCGATGTTCCAGCTCTGCATGGGCATCCCGTACGGCGCGCCGGCCGACCCGGCCCAGCTCGTCGCCATGGTCAACCAGCTCCCCGAGGGCACGGTGTGGACGTCGTTCGCGCTCGGCCGGATGCAGATGCCATGGGTCGCCCAGTCGGTGCTGCTCGGCGGCCACGTCCGAGTCGGGCTCGAGGACAACCTCTACCTGTCCAAGGGCGTGACGGCGACCAACGCCCAGCTCGTCGAGCGGGCCAGGACGATCATCGAGTCGATGGGCTCCACGATCGCGACTCCCGACGACGCCCGCGAGATCCTCAAGCTCGAGCCGAGGTCGTGAATGGCCGCCGCGCTGAGCCGCGTCGCGCCGGAGGCGGTGCGCACGATCACCTGCGTCGGCACCGGCGTGATCGGCGGCGGCTGGGTGGCGTACTTCCTCGCCCACGGCTACCGCGTCGTCGCGTGGGATCCGGCGCCGGAGGCCGAGGTACGGCTGCGACACCTGGTCGACAACGCTTGGCCGGCACTGACCGAGCTCGGACTCGCCGAGGACGCCAGTCGCGACCAGCTGACGGTCGAGCCCGACCTTGCGACGGCGGTCGCCGACACCGACTTCGTCCAGGAGAGCGCGCCGGAGTCGCTCGACCTCAAGGTCAAGCTGCTCGCCGACGTCGACGCCGTGACCCCGCCGCAGGTCGTCGTGTCGTCGTCGACGTCGGGATACGGCATGACCGAGATGCAGATCGGGTGCGTACGTCCGGAGCGCACCGTGGTGGGCCATCCGTTCAACCCGCCGTACCTCATCCCGCTGGTCGAGGTCGTCGGCGGCGCGAAGACCGACCCGGACGTGGTGGCCTGGACCTCCGACTTCTTCCGGCACGCCGGCAAGTCGGTGATCACCATGGATCGCGAGGTGCCCGGGTTCATCGCCAACCGGCTGCAGGAGGCGATGTGGCGCGAGGCGCTGCACATGCTGGCCGCCGGCGAGGCGACCGTCGAGCAGATCGACGTCGCGATCACCGACGGGCCGGGGCTGCGGTGGCCGATCCACGGGCCGTGCATGACGTTCCACCTGGCTGGCGGGCAGGGCGGGATCGGTCACATGCTCGACCACTTCGGCCCGTCGCTGCAGTCGCCGTGGACCCGGCTGGAGTCGACCGAGCTGACGCCCGAGCTGCGCGACACGGTCGTCGCCGGCTGCGAACGCGAGGCCGCCGGCCGCTCGATCGACGACCTGATCGCCGAGCGCGACCGCGGTGTCATCGCGATCCTGCGAGCGCTGGGGCGGCTGTGACGGCCTCGGGTCCGACCGATCTCGAGGGGTTCGGGTAGCCATGGCAGCCGCAACCCCTCATGATCCGGTCCAAGGTCCGTCCACTGTGGTCTGGCGGGAGCCGATCCGGGACGAGTGGATCGACTACAACGGGCATCTGTCCGAGGCGTACTACGTCCTAGTATTCGGCCATGCCACCGACGCGGTGATGGACGCGGTCGGGCTCGGCCCGGCGTACCGGGAGGCGGCTCGGGCGTCGCTGTACACGGTCGAGGCGCACATCCGCTATCTCGCCGAGGTGCCGGGCCGCGTGGCGGCCGAGGTGCGGTCGTCGGTCATCGGCGCGACGGACAAGCTGCTGTGGACGTGGCACGAGATGTGGGTCGAGGGGCGGCTGCGGGCGACCGAGGAGGTGCTGGGCGTGCACGTCGTCGAGGGGCGATCGGCGCCGTTCCCGGCCGAGGTCGCGGAGCGGATCGCGGCGATGCGGCAGCCTCCCGGTGAGCACGCCGGCCGGCGCATCCGGGTGGAGTCGCACGGATCTTGAGGGGTTCGGGTAGCCCTGGCTACCGCAGTCCCTCAAGATCCGTGGGAGGTCGTGGCAGCCTGGCGGCATGACGGAGTACGCGGAACAGCAGCTGGGTGCGACGTTCGGGCATGCCGGGGTGGCGACGGCGTACGAGCACCGGCCGCCGTACCCCGAGGAGGTGTTCGACGTCCTCGTACGTCTGGTCGCCGACGAGCCGGGCCCGGTGCTCGACCTCGGTGCCGGCGAGGGCGCGATCGCGAGGCCGCTCGCGGCCCGGGTCGACCGGGTCGACGCGCTCGACATCTCGGCCGCGATGGTCGAGGCCGGTCGGCATCGCCCGGGTGGCGATCGACCCAACCTGCGCTGGATCGTCGGAGCCGCCGAGACCGCGGAGCTGGACGGCCCGTACGCACTCGTCACGGCCGGCGCCAGCCTGCACTGGATGGAATGGCCGACGACCATGCGCCGGCTCGTGGACGTCATGACGCCACGGGCCCAGCTCGCCGTCGTCGAACACGGCACACGGGACGCGCCATGGCAGAGCGAGCTGGTCGCGGTCATCCAGCGGCACTCGCGCAGCGCCGGCTACGACCCCGCCTTCGACATCGTCGACGCGATCCGCGACGCCGGCGTCTTCGAACCCGCCGGTGAGGTCGAGACCGCGCCGGTGCGCTTCCGGCAGTCGGTCGGCGACTACGTCGAGCAGTTCCACTCCCGGGCGTCGCTGGCCCGCGAGCACATGTCCGCGGACGAGGCGGCGGAGTTCGATGGCGCGGTCGAGCGGGCCGTCGCGCCGTACGCCCTCGACGGGATGCTCGAGCTGCCCATCGTGGCGACGGTCCGATGGGGCCGGCCGCTGGCGACGTGAGACCCACGACCGAGTCGGATTCGTGCGCGAATCGTCGTGGCGGTCGCGCGCGACGAACGATTCGCGCACACATCGGGAGCCGTCCGGCCCGCGGGCGCACTACCGATAGAGCTCGCGGGCGATGATCGAGCGCTGCACCTCGCTGGCTCCCTCGTAGATCCGGGTGGCGCGGACGTCGCGGTAGAGGTGCTCCAGCGGGTGACCCTCCTCGAGCGCGCGGGCACCGTGGACCTGGATCGCGGCGTCGACGACGTACTGCGCGGTCTCGGTGGCGTACAGCTTGGCCATCGCCGACGTACGGGTCACGCCCGGCCGATCGGAGTCGTAGGCGGCGGCCGCGCGGTACACCAGCAGCCGGGCCGCCTCGACCCGGGTCGCCATCTCCGCCAGCGGATGGCTCACCGCCTGCATCTCGCGCAGCGGCGCCCCGAAGGCCTCGCGGGTGTCCGCGTGTGCGACCGCGACGTCCAGCGCGGCCTGCGCCATCCCAACGGCGAAGGCGCCGACACTCGGCCGGAACAGGTCGAGCGTCCGCATCGCCACGGCAAACCCGTGATCGGCCTCGCCCAACAGCTCCTCCGGCTCGACCCGTACCCCGTCGAACGCCAACCGGCCGATCGGATGCGGTGAGAGCAGGTCGATCGGCTCGCCGGACAGGCCGGCCCGGTCACCGGGTACGACGAAGGCGCTGACTCCACGGGCGCCGGTGCCCGGAGTCGTACGCGCGAACACGGCGTAGACGTCGGCGTCCGGGGCGTTGGAGATCCAGACCTTCTCGCCGGTCAACCGCCAGCCCGCCCCGTCCGCCTCGGCGGCGAGACCGAGGGCGGCGGCGTCCGACCCGGCCTCCGCCTCGGTCAGCGCGAACGCGGCGATCGCGTCGCCGGCCGCGATCGCCGGCAGCCACCGGTCGACCTGCTCGGCCCGGCCGGACTGCAGGATCGGGTAGCCGCCGAGCCCCTGCAGCGCCAGCGCGGTCTCGGCCTCCGTCGTGACAGTGGCCAGCGCCTCGCGCAGCAGGCAGAGGTCGAAGGCGGCCGCCTCGCGGAGGCCGGCGTTCTCGCGGAGGCCGGCGTTCTCGCGGAGGCCGGCGTTCTCGCGGTGGACGGCGCCGGACGAGGCGGCGCCGGACGCGGCGGCGCCACGTACGCCGGGAAAGAGCCGGTGGAGCAGGCCGAGGTCGCCCATCGCCTTGACCAGCGGCCGGTTGACCCGACCGCCGGCACCCGCCGCGGCCAGCGGCGCCAGCTTCTCGGCGGCGAGCCGCCGGACCTCCTCGGCGAGCTGCCGCTGCTCGGGCGTCAGCTCCCACGCCGTCATCGGGTCAGCGCCCCCGCCACTGTGGGTCCCGCTTGCCGGTGAACGCGGCGTGGAACTCGCGATAGTCCTCGCCCTTCATGAGCAGCGCCTGGGTCACCGCCTCGAGCTCGACGCTGGCCGACAGGCCCATGTCGAGCTCGCGGGAGAGCAGCATCTTGGTCTGGGCGAAGGCCCAGGCCGGGCCGTCGGCGAGCCGCCGCGCGAGCTTCTCCGTCACCGCGTCGAGCTCCTCGTCGGCGACCAGGTGGGTGACGAGGCCGATCCGATCGGCCCGCTCGGCGGTGAGGGCGTCGCCGAGCATCAGCAGCTCGGTGGCGCGACCGAAGCCGACCAGCCGCGGCAGCAGGTAGGCGGCACCCATGTCCGCGCCGGCCAGGCCGACCTTGGTGAACAGGAAGGCGAACCGCGCCGACCGGGTCACGACCCGGAAGTCGCTGGCCAGGGCGATGACCGCGCCGGCACCCGCGGCGGTGCCCTGGATCGCGGCGACGATTGGCACCGGCGTCTCCCGCATGGCGCGGACCACGTCGCCGGTCATCCGGGTGAAGTCCAGCAGCTCGTCCGGACGCATCTGCAGGTTCGCGCCGATGATCTCGTCGACGTCGCCGCCGGAGCAGAACGCACGACCCTCCCCCCGGAGCACCAGCGCCCGGGTGTCGCCGCGCTGCGGGAGCTCGGCGAGCAGGTCGCGCAGGTCGGCGTACGTCTCGAACGTCAGGGCGTTGAGCTTGTCGGGTCGGGTGAACGTCACCGTGACGACGCCGTCGGCCTGTTCGAGACGGAAGTGCTGCCAGTCCTCGGTGAACGGAACGGATCCGCGATGCGGGCTCACGGCGGCACCTCCGAGGGCTGGCGATTCTGGCATGGGCCCCTACACCAAACCTATTGGCATCGGCGACCCCGGCGCCAAGCTCCCGGCGGCACTGCGGCGCCGGCGGACCGGTTCCTTGCGCCTTGTTGACGGTCGTCGCCGACGCAGCATACCGTCGAGTACGTGCGGATCGCAGTGGTCGGCGGCGGACCGGGCGGGCTGTACTTCGCGGCGCTCGCGAAGCAGCTCGGACCCGACCACGACATCACGGTCTGGGAGCGCAACGCCGCCGACGACACGTTCGGGTTCGGGGTCGTGTTCTCCGACGAGACCCTGGGCGGGATCGAGCATGCCGACCCCACCGTGCTCGCCGCGATGGAGGCGGAGTTCGCCCGCTGGGACGACATCGACGTCCACGTCCAGGACGAGGTGCTGACCAGCGGCGGGCACGGCTTCGCCGCGATGAGTCGCAGGCGCCTGCTCGAGATCCTGCAGGGACGCTGTCGCGAGCTCGGCGTCGCGGTCCACTTTCGGACCGAGGCGCCGGACGTCGCCGAGCTCGCGGCCACCCACGACCTCGTCGTCGCGGCCGACGGGGCCAACTCGGCGATCCGAGCCCGCTATGCCGACACCTTCGGCCCGACCCTCGACACCCGCCGGTGCCGCTACATGTGGCTCGGCACCGACCTGGTCTTCGACGCGTTCAAGTTCTACATCCGCGAGACCCCGTACGGCGTCATGCAGATCCACGGCTACCCGTACGACGCCACGGGCAGCACGTTCATCGTCGAGATGCACGACGACGTGTGGCAGGCGGCCGGCTTCGAGGCTCCGGCGCTGTCGCCCGGCCAGTCCGACGAGGCATCGATCGCTCGCGTCCGGGAGCTCTTCGGCGACATCCTCGACGGGTACGCGATCCACGCCAACAACTCGAAGTGGATCAGCTTCACGACCGTGCGCAACGAGCGCTGGCGGCACGCCAACGTGATCCTGCTCGGCGACGCGGCCCACACCGCGCACTTCTCGATCGGGTCCGGCACCAAGCTCGCCATGGAGGACGCCCTCGCACTGGCGGCCTGCCTCCACGAGCACGACGACGTCACGGCCGCGCTCGACGCGTACGAGGCCGAGCGCCGCCCGGTCGTGGCGTCCACCCAGCGCGCCGCGCAGGCCAGCCTCGAGTGGTTCGAGAACCTCGGGCAGTACATCCATCAGGAGCCGATGCGGTTCGCGTTCAACATCATGACGCGGAGCCGGCGGGTGACGTACGACAATCTCCGGCTGCGCGACCACGAGTTCGTCGACCGGGCCGACCTCTGGTTTGCCGGGCACGAGAAGCGTCGTGGCCACGGCGACGGCGACGTCCGGCCGCCGATGTTCCAACCGCTCCGGCTGCGCGACGTCGAGCTGGCCAACCGGATCGTCGTGTCGCCGATGGACATGTACGTCGCGGTCGACGGCATGCCCAACGACTTCCACTTCACCCACCTGACCGGCAAGGCGCTCGGCGGCGCCGGGCTCGTCATGACCGAGATGGTGTGTGTCTCGCCCGAGGGCCGCATCTCACCGGGCTGTTGTGGCCTCTGGACCGACGAGCAGGGCGAGGCATTCAAGCGCATCGCCGGCTTCGTGCATCGCGAGACCGACGCCAGGTTCGGACTGCAGCTCGGGCACTCCGGCCGCAAGGGCTCGACGAAGCTGATGTGGGAGGGCATGGACGAGCCGCTCCCGTCGGGCAACTGGCCCGTGGTGGCGCCGTCGCCGCTGCCGTACCGGCCCGGCGTCAACCAGGTACCACGCGAGCTGAGCCACGACGATCTGGCGGAGATCAAACGCCAGTTCGTCGAGTCAACGAGGCGCGGCGTCGACGCCGGGTTCGACCTGCTCGAGCTGCACTGCGCCCACGGCTACCTGCTGTCGAGCTTCATCTCGCCGGTGAGCAATCAGCGCACCGACGCGTACGGCGGCTCGCTCGCCAACCGGCTGCGCTATCCCCTCGAGGTGTTCACCGCGATGCGCGAGGTGTGGCCGGACCAGCTGCCGATGACCGTGCGCATCTCGGCCACCGACTGGGTCGAGGGCGGCGTCGACGTCGACGACGCGATCGAGATCGCCGAGGCGTTCGCGGCCGCCGGCGCGGACGCGATCGACGTGTCGACCGGGCAGGTGACGCCCGACGAGCAGCCGGCCTTCGGCCGGTCGTACCAGACGCCGTTCTCCGACGCGATCCGCAACCGGACCAGGATCGCGACCATCGCGGTCGGCGTGATCTCGTCGTACGACGACGTCAACTCGATCGTGCTGGCCGGCCGCGCCGACCTGTGCGCGCTGGGCCGGGTGCACCTGTACGACCCGAGCTGGACCCTGCACGCCGCGGTCGAGCAGGACTACGACGGCCCCGGCGCCCGGTGGCCGATGCCGTGGCGAGCCGGTCGACGCAAGCCGCAGACCGGGCGGACCGACGGGCCGAAACCCCGACTGCAGCTGGTCCGCGACGGTGACCCCGGGGTTCGGCACGCCCGCTGGCGCCCGGGTCGCTGACGTCGTCAGCCCGATGTCACGCCATCGCTCGACGGGTGGCTGACAACTCCGGCGACGATCGCCCATGATGCTCGGATGCGCTTCTCCGTCAACATTCCGAACTTCGGCGACTTCGCCGACGCTCGAGCCGTCGCCGCCGTGGCCGAGACGGCAGAGCAGGCCGGCTGGGACGGGTTGTTCGTCTGGGACCACGTCGTGCACGACAAGCGGCAGCGTCGCGGCCAGCCCTTCGGCGACCCGTGGATGCTGCTCGCCGCGGCGGCCCTGGCGACGTCCGATCTCCGGCTGGGCACGTTGCTCACCCCGGTCGCCCGCCGTCGGCCGGAGCAGCTCGCCCGCCAGGTGGCGACGCTCGACGGCATCAGCGCCGGGCGGGTGATCTTCGCCGCCGGACTCGGTGGGCCGGTGGAGGACGAGTACGGGAGCTTCGGCGAGCCGACCGACCCGGCCGTCCTCGCCGAGCGCCTCGACGAAGGGCTGGAGCTCCTCGAGCGCTACTGGTCGGGCGAGTCGGTCGACCACGAGGGGAAGCACTACGTCGCGCGCGACGTCAGCCTGCTCCCGGCCACCGTCCAGCGGCCCCGTCCTCCAGTCTGGATCGGCGGCTTCTGGCCCCACCGTCGGCCGATGCGCCGAGCCGCGCGCTGGGACGGCGTCGTGCCGCTGTTCGTCGACGCCAGGCACGGTCAGGTGCCGCCGGTCGACCAGGTCCGCGACCTCGTCGCGTACGTCCGGCGGCACCGAGTGGACCAGGCCGACCAGCCGTACGAGATCGTCCTCGGCGGCGCCAGCCCGGGCGATCCCGCGCAGGCCCGCGACGTGATCGCGCCGCTGGCCGAGGCCGGCGCGACCTGGTGGGACGAGCGGCAGCTCCAGACCAGCGACGACCTGTACCGCCTCGAACCCGTCCTGCGACGCGTCGAGACGGGGCCGCCGGCGCTCTGACTCACCGAAGTTGTCGGCAACTATTCGGGCTGGAGGCCGAACAGCTGCTGACAACTCGGGTGGGTGACGCCGTACGATCCGGTGCATCAGACCCGAGGGAGCCGCGATGTCGACCCTGTCCACACTCACCTCCGCGCTGTCGTCCGGGTCGGTGGAGGTCATCGACCTCACCGCGCCGCTCGCCGCCGACACGCCCAGGATCCAGCTGCCACCCGAGTTCGGGCAGACCGCCGCGTTCGAGCTGGAGGAGATCAGCAAGTACGACGACCGCGGCCCGGCCTGGTACTGGAACAACTTCCGTACCGGCGAACACACCGGCACCCACTTCGACGCACCGATCCACTGGGTGACGGGCCAGGACCGGGCCGACGTCGACTCGGTGCCGGCGCGTGACCTGGTCGCGCCGGCCGCGGTCCTCGACTTCTCCGACGCGGTTGCCGACGACCCCGACTTTCTGCTGGAGGTCGACCACATCCAAGCCTGGACCGAGGAGCACGGCCCGCTCCCGGACGGCGGCTGGCTGTTCTATCGCACCGGCTGGGATGCCCGGTCCCATTCGCAGGAGGAGTTCCTCAACGCCGACGACGCCGGCCCGCACACGCCGGGGCTGTCGCCCGCCTGCGCCCGATGGCTCGCCGAGGAGTCGCCGGTGATCGGGCTCGGCGTCGAGACCGTCGGCACCGACGCCGGGGCGGCCGCCGGGTTCGAGCCGATGTTTCCCTGCCACTCACTGCTGCACGGCGCCGGCAAGTACGGCCTGACCCAGCTGCAGAACCTCGCCCAGCTGCCACCGACCGGAGCCGTGATCGTCGCGAGCCCGCTGCGCATCGTCGGCGGCTCCGGTAGCCCGGCGCGGGTGCTGGCCCTGGTCGAGCGCTGACCGTGAACGTCGCGACGGCGGTCGGGCGGACCCTCGTCGAGCTCGGCGTCGACCACGCGTTCGGTGTCGTCGGCTCCGGCAACTTCCACGTGACCAACGCGATGGTCGACGCGGGTGCTCGGTTCGTCGCCGCCCGGCACGAGAACGGCGCCGCGACGATGGCCGACGGCTACGCGCGAATGAGCGACCGGGTCGCCGCCGTCACCCTGCATCAGGGCTGCGGCCTGACCAACGCGATGACCGGCGTCACCGAGGCGGCGAAGAGCCGAACGCCGCTGGTCGTGGTCGCGGCCGACGTCACCGAGCGGCGGTCGAACTTCTACGTCGACCAGGACGCCCTCGCCACCGCGGTCGGCGCCGTGCCGATGCGAGTACGCGACGCCGCCGCTGCCGTCGTGACCACGGCCCAGGCGTACGCCGTCGCCCGCGACGAGCGCCGTACGGTGCTGCTCAACCTGCCGCTTCCGGTGCAGCCGCTGGAGGTGTCGGGGGACGCGACGACCGCGGACGGGGGGCCGTCGGTGCCGGTGTCGGCGGAGCCGGCGGAGTCGGCGGTGGCGGCGGACGCGCGGCCGGCGGGCGCGCCGGCGGACCGGACGCCGGACCCCGCCGGGCTGGAGGCCCTCGTCGCCGCGCTGCGCCGGTCGGAGCGGCCGGTGTTCGTCGCCGGGCGCGGCGGCCGCGGCAGCCGGGCGGAGCTGCGACGGCTCGCCGACGTGACCGGCGCGCTGCTGGCCACCAGCGCGGTGGCCAAGGGCCTCTTCCACGACGACCCGTGGTCGCTCGACGTCTCCGGCGGCTTCGCCTCGCCGCTCGCGGCCGAGCTCATCCAGGGTGCCGACCTGATCGTCGGATGGGGCTGCACCCTCAACATGTGGACGATGCGGCACGGCCGGTTGATCGGGCCGGAGGCCACCGTCGCGCAGGTCGACCTCGATCCCGACGCGATCGGCGCCCACCGCGACGTCGCCGTCGGCGTGGTCGGCGGCGTGACCGAGACGGCCCGGGCCGCGACGGAGTCGCTCGCCGCCGACCGCCCGACGGCCACCGGCTATCGCACCGACGAGACTCGGTCGCGGCTGGCGCGAGGCATCCGGTGGCGGGACGTCCCGTACGACGACGCCTCCACGGCCGACCACATCGACCCCCGGACCCTGACGATCGGGCTCGACGACCTCCTACCGGCCCAGCGCATCGTCTCGATCGACTCGGGCAACTTCATGGGCTACCCGAGCATGTTCCTCTCGGTGCCGGACGAGCGCGGCTTCTGCTTCACACAGGCGTTCCAGTCGATCGGGCTCGGCCTCGCGACCGCGATCGGGGCGGCGCTGGCCCAACCGGATCGGCTGCCGGTGGCGGCCCTCGGCGACGGCGGAGCCCTCATGGCGGCGGCCGAGCTCGAGACCGTCGTACGGCTCGGCCTCCCGATGGTGGTCGTGGTCTACAACGACGCGGCGTACGGCGCCGAGGTGCACCACTTCGGCCCGGACGGCCACGACCTGAGCACGGTTCGCTTCCCCGACACCGACATCGCGGCGATCGGACGCGGGTACGGCTTCGACGCGGCGACCGTACGCCAACCCGCCGACCTGGACGCCGTACGACGCTGGCTCGACGGCGACCGCGACGCGCCGCTGCTCGTCGACGCCAAGGTCACCAGCGACGCCGGATCGTGGTGGTTGGAGGAGGCGTTCCGAGGGCACTGACTCGTCCGCTCCGCCGAGTGCGCGGGCAGTCTGGCGAAGTCCAACCAGCCTCGCTCGTTCCTCGCTTCGGCGGCCAGGCCTATCCACGGACCTCGCGGACCTGCCCCTCACTCGGCTCTCGAAGCTGCCGCCGGACGTCCTCAGGTGGTGATGGGCTCCGCGTCTTCGAGGACGGCTTGGCGGGTTCGGATCACGGGGGCGAGGGCGATGATCGCGAGCGCCGACAGGACCTGCAGCCCGAAGCACATCGTCCACAGCGTCGTCTCGCCCAGGGCGTCGAACACCCACGTGCCGACCAGCGGCGCGACGAACGCCGACGCCCCGAACGCCACCCCGACCACGCCGTTGTAGCGCCCGCGCAGCTCGGCCGGGGCGATGTTGGCGATCAGCGCCGGCCCGACGGCGTTGAACCCGATCTCGCCCAGCGTCCACACCAGGACCGTGACGCCGAACGCGACCAGCGACTCCGCGAGCGCCGTGAGCCAGAAACCGACGCCCATCACCAGCGCCGACCCGACGAGCAGCGGCACCGCCGGCAGTCGGTCCATCACCCACAACACCAGCGGCTGCAGCAGGATCACGGTGATCGGGTTGACGGCATAGACGATCCCGAAGCCGTCCGGGCCGTGGCCGTCGGCGCGGACGGCGAGCGGCAGCGTGACGAGCGACTGCATGTAGACGACCGAGCCCAGGAAGAGCGCGCCGGTGAGGCCGAGCAGCAACCCGTCGCGCAGCACCGGGCCGTAACCCTGACCGCTGCCACCGGCCGCCGGCCGATGCGTCTCGGGCACGAAACGCAGGATGAGCGCGGCGAACACCAGGCACGAGACGGCGTCGAGGACGAACAGGATCCAGTACGACCGCTCCGCGAGGTAGCCGCCCGCGACGCCGGACACCGCCACGCCGATGTTGATCGCCCAGTAGATCAGCGCGAACGCCCGAGGCCGATGCCGCGGCTCGATCAGGTCGGCGACGATGGCCTGCACGGCGGGTCGGTAGAGGTCGAGTACGAGTCCCGCGAGGCCGGCCGCGATGCCGATGAGGACGAGGTCTCGTACCGCCGCCAGCAGCAGGAACGCCGCGGCGGTCCCGACCATCCCGACGGTGAGGGTGAACCGGCGGCCGAAGCGATCGGCCAGGTAGCCCCCGATCGGCTGCGACACGAACGATCCGAAGCCGAACGCCGCGACGACGACGCCGACCGTCGAGGTGTCGAGGTCGCGCGGCCCGGCGAGGTAGAGCGCGAGGAAGGTCTGGACGAACTGGCCGAGCCGGTTGACCAGAGTGCCGGCGAGCACGATCCAGAACGGCCGCGGCAGCCCTTCGACGGTCCCCGCCCACCACTGCCGCACACCCATCGACCCGACCCTCCTTCCACAGCCAGGCGGCAAGCTACCAACGCCGGCCGACATCCGAGTACGGCATCGTCGGACTGCCAGATGGCTATGCCGCGACGGCGCCGAGGCTCACCCGCCGGGCTCGAACCCGCTGTCGCCGACGAAGCTCGCCCAGTCGAGGTCGCTGGCGTACTGGTACTCGCGCCAACGTCGGATTCGACCTCCGGAGCAATGCACGATCGCCAGGCCGTGGTACTGCCGACGACCCCGGAAGGTGTACTCGCCGACGCCGACTCCCGTCTCCGGGTCGATGACCAGGTGGTGCCAGGTCATCGACATCCGGGGCGGGTCCGAGCCGCCGGAGAGCTCGAAGATCGCGTCGCGGCCGACATAGCGTTGTCGGTCCGGGGGCTCGACGTACACGACGTCGTCCGCGAAGCAGTCCGTGGCGGCATCGACATCTCCCGTGGACCAGGCGTCGGCCAGCCTGGACATCAGCGACGTGAACTCGGCCGCGTTCATTCGCGAGCCGTTCGATTTGGTCGAGGCATGCCGAGATCCTGCAACCTCACGTGCGCTTGAGGTCAAGCCCGATGGAGCGGCGGGTTCACTCCACCTCGGCGACCAGGTCCACCTCGACGGGGACGTCGAGCGGGAGGACCGCGACTCCGACCGCGCTCCGGGCGTGCCGGCCGGCCTCACCGAACGCTTCGCCGAGCAGCTCGCTGGCCCCGTTGGCGACGGTCGGCTGGGCGGTGAAGTCCGGGGCGCTCGCGACGAACACGACGACCTTCACGATCCGCCGAACCCTCGACAGCTCGCCCAGCTCGCCCTTCAGCGCGGCGATGGCGTTCAGCGCGCACTGCCGGGCGCACTCGACGGCCTGCTCCGGCGTCACCTCGGCACCGACCTTGCCGGTGTAGAGGTAACCGTCGCCCTTCTTCGGGACCTGGCCCGCGGTGTAGACGTACGCACCGGTCCGGACCGCGGGGACGTACGCCGCGACCGGCGGCACGACCTCGGGCACGTCCAGTCCCAGCTCGGCGAGCCGCTGCTCCGGCGTCGTCTCGGCCACCGGACGTCACGCTCCCTTGGGGCGCTTGAGATAGGCGACGAGGCTCTCCTGGTTGGGCCCGGGCAGGACGGTGACGAGCTCCCAGCCGTCCTCGCCCCACTGGTCCAGGATCTGCTTCGTCGCGTGCACCAACAGCGGCACGGTCGCGTACTCCCACTGCGTCATGGGCACACCCTAGTGGCAGCCCACCCACCGCGTGAGTTCCGAGTTGCGGACCGTGCTCGGCCCTCCACACCAGCCACAACTCGGAACTCGAGCGACGGGCTAGGCTCCGCCGCATGCCGGCCAGCCCTCGCGACGTCCTGACCCGCGCGGCCGACGGGCCCGACGCGGTCGTCCGCTACGGCGACCACGCCGACCAGCTCGTCGACGTCCACCTGCCGCCCGACGGCCCCGCCGGCTCGTCGTGTCTGGTGCTCCTGCACGGCGGCTTCTGGCGGCAGGCCTGGGACCGGCGACACACCCGGCCGATGGCGGTGGCACTGCGCGACCGCGGGTGGGTCGTCGTGACTCCGGAGTTTCGGCGTACGGGAGGCGACGGCGGCTGGCCCGCGACGTTCGACGATGTCGCCGCCGTACGCGAGCGGCTGCCGACCCTGCTCGCCGACGCCATCGGCGGGCCGGCGGCCGACCGAGCGGCAACGCCGACCCTGCTCGGCCACTCCGCCGGCGGCCACCTCGCGATGTGGTGGGCGTTGACCGCGCCGGAGCCCTCGACCGTCCGTCGGGTCGTGGCGCTCGCGCCGGTCGCGGACCTCGATCGGGCGTACGCCGACGCGCTCGACGGCGACGCCGTGGCGGCGCTGCTCGGCGGTGCGCCCGACGAGCACCCGGACCGCTACGCCGCGGCCGATCCGGCCCGGCTGCTGCGGGCCGATCGCGCCGGCGACCACCCGCCGATCACGGTGTTGCACGGGACCGACGACGACCGGGTGCCGGCCACGCACAGCCGCGACCTGACCGGCGTCAGCCTCGTCGAGCTGCCCGGCGTCGGCCATTTCGAGCTGATCGATCCGCTGTCGACGGCGTGGCCGGACGTCCTCGCCGCGCTCTAGATACCGCGATTGCGGGACGGTGGCTGTGGGGACGCCCGTTGGGGCGACCGCCATCCCGCAATCGCGAGCGGGCGCCCTGCAAGGTGTCGCCCCGAGCTCACACCTTGCAGGGCGCTGGCTACAGCATGGTGGGTAGGTTCGAGTTGTGCCCAGCCCCCGTCCGACCTCCGAACGCCGCCCTGACCTGCGATTACACGTAGTGAGCGGCAAGGGCGGAACCGGTAAGACGACGGTGTCGGGCGCGTTGGCACTGGCGCTGGCGTCGTCGGGGCGGCGGGTCCTGCTGTGCGAGGTGGAGGGTCGGCAGGGCATCGCGCAGCTGTTCGACGTGCCGCCGCTGCCGTACGAGGAGCGGTCGATCGCGGTCGCCCCGAACGGGGGTGAGGTGTACGCCCTCGCGATCGACCCGGAGTCGGCGCTGCTGGAGTATCTCGCGATGTACTACCGGCTCGGCCGGGCCGGCAAGGCGCTCGACCGGTTCGGCGTCATCGACTTCGCCACGACGATCGCGCCCGGCGTACGCGACGTCCTCCTGACCGGGAAGGTGTACGAGGCAGCCCGACGGCGTACGAAGGACGGCGACCCGGTGTACGACGCGATCGTGCTCGACGCGCCGCCGACGGGCCGGATCGCCCGGTTCCTCAACGTGAACACCGAGGTGGCGGGCCTGGCGAAGGTCGGTCGGATCCGCAAGCAGGCCGACGCGATCATGACGCTGATGCGCTCGCGGCGGACCGCGGTCCACCTGGTGACGCTGCTCGAGGAGATGCCGGTGCAGGAGACCCAGGACGCGATCGACGAGCTGCGGGCGGCCGACCTGCCGGTGGGGTCGGTGATCGTGAACCTCGGACATCGGTCGCCGCTGGACTCGGCGGCACAGGCGGCGGTGGCCGACGGCCGGTTGGCTCCGGACGCCGTGGTGACCGGGCTGGCGTCGGTCGGCGTACGCGCGTCGAAGCGGACGGCGACCGGCCTCCTCGTGGAGGCCCGCGAGCATCTGGAGCGGCTCGGGCTGGAGGAGCGGCAGCGGGCGGTCGTCGCCGGGTTGGGTGCGCCCGTGGTCGAGCTGCCGAGGTTGGCCGACGGCGTGGACCTGGGCGGGCTCTACGACCTGGCCGCCGAGCTGCGTGCGCAGGGGCTGCCGTGACCGGCCGGGCTCGGACGCAGGCCGACTCGCGCCGGCGGCGCCGCACCCGGGTGCTGCCGGGCGGGCCGCGGGCGGAGCCGGGACCGGCGCTCGACGTCGACGCGCTGATCGACGAGCCGGGCCAGCGCATCGTGGTCTGTTGCGGCGCCGGCGGGGTTGGCAAGACGACGACGGCCGCAGCGCTCGGCGTCCGCGCGGCCGAGCGGGGCCGCAAGACGGTGGTCCTGACGATCGACCCGGCCCGGCGGCTGGCCCAGTCGATGGGGCTGACCGAGCTGGACAACACCCCGCGGCCGGTCAAGGACGTCGGCGCCGACGGCGGGTCGCTCGACGCGATGATGCTCGACATGAAGCGGACCTTCGACGAGGTCGTCGAGGCGCATGCCACTCCGGAGAAGGCCGCGCAGATCCTGGCGAACCCGTTCTACCAGGCGCTCTCGAGCAGCTTCGCCGGCACGCAGGAGTACATGGCGATGGAGAAGCTCGGGCAGCTGGCCGCCGACTCGGAGCGCGACGACCGGTGGGACCTGATCGTGGTCGACACCCCGCCCTCCCGGTCGGCGCTGGACTTCCTCGACGCGCCGGCCCGGCTGGCGTCGCTCCTCGACGGCCGCTTCGTCCGGCTGCTGCTGGCGCCGGCGAAGGGCCCGGCCCGGATGTTCACGGCGGGGTTCGGGCTGGTGACCAACGCCCTGACGAAGATCCTCGGCGCCCAGGTGCTGCGCGACGTCCAGACGTTCGTCGCCGCGTTCGACACGCTGTTCGGCGGCTTCCGGCAGCGGGCGGAGAAGACGTACGCGCTGCTCCAGGCCGAGGGGACCGCGTTTGTCGTGGTGGCGACGCCTGAGCCCGACGCGCTTCGGGAGGCGGCGTACTTCGTGGAGCGGCTGACGCGGGAGGAGATGCCGCTGGCGGGCCTCGTGCTCAACCGGGTGACGGTACCGATGGCCGCGGAGCTCACGACGGCGGAGGCGGAGGCGGCCGCCGCGCACCTGGAAGCGGCGGCGGGGGACGACGCGGCGGGGCCGCTGGCGGGTGTCCTGCGGATCCATGCGAACCGGCTGCGGATGACCGACCGGGAGCGGCGGCTACGGCGGCGGTTCACCGGAGCGCACCCGGACGTCGCGACCGTGGCGGTGCCGGCGCTGCCGACCGACGTCTACGACGTGGACGGGCTGCGCGAGCTCGGCGAGCTGCTAGCGGTCGACACCGGCGGCTGACGCGGCGTATCCGGCTCCTGACATGGGTAAAGGGGCGGCCCGTCGGAACCGCCCCTTGCTACCCCATGGTGTTGCGTCCCCCGCCCCGGGTCCCCCGCTCCCCCGGTAAGGATCGCTCCCCCTCTTGCGACCCTCGCACTTGTATAGACGCCGTGGCCGGCCGTTCGGTTGCTCTCGGGTCGAACTTTTCTGAGATCGGCTCGGGACCCGTAGGCTGTAGGCCATGTCGTTGCCCAGCTCCTCGCCCGGCGACCGCAATGTCGGCCGAAATCTCCTGACGATGGCCACCGTGAGCCTGATCTGCGGTGTGCTGGTCGCCGGTCTGATGCTCCCGTTCGCGAGCCTGATCGGCATCACGACGCAAAACGTCGCCGAGGGCTTCCACGACCTGCCGCTGGAGCTGCAGGAGACGCCGACGGCGCAGCGCAGCACGGTGCTGGACATCGACGGGAAGCCGATCGCGTACTTCTACGACGAGAACCGGCAGGACGTCTCTCTCGACAAGGTCTCCCCGATCATGAAGGAGGCCATCCTCGCGATCGAGGACTACCGCTTCTACGAGCACGGGGCGCTGGACATCAAGGGCACGATCCGGGCCTTCATCAACAACGCCGCGGACGAGAACGTGCAGGGCGGCTCGTCGATCACCCAGCAGCTGGTCAAGATGATCCTGCTGTCGCAGGCCGACACCAAGAAGGAGCGGATGGAGGTCACGGCCAGCGACGGCATGGACGGGTACGCCCGCAAGATCCGCGAGCTGAAGTACGCGATGGCCTACGAGGAGTCGCACACGAAGGACGAGATCTTCGAGGACTACCTCAACTTCGCGTACTTCGGCGACGGTGCCTACGGCATCGACGAGGCGGCCAACCACTACTTCTCGGTCGAGCCGTCGGAGCTGACGCTGAAGCAGTCGGCGCTGCTGGCCGGGCTGGTGAAGAACCCGAGCGCCTACAACCCGACCCAGTTTCCCGAGGCGGCCGCCGACCGGCGCAACACGGTGCTGGCCCGGATGGTGGACCTCGACATCATCACCGAGGACAAGGCGGCGGCGATCTACAACACTCCCCTCGGGATGGACCTGAGCTATCGGACCAACGGCTGCGTCAGCACGGATGCGCCGTTCTTCTGCGACTACGTCCGACAGTGGCTGCTGACCGAGGACTACCTGGGCGACACTCGTGACGAGCGGGAGTTCCGGCTGGAGACCGCCGGCCTCACGATCAAGACGACGATCGACCTGCGGTATCAACGAGCCGCCGACAACGCGGTCCGGAGCAACGTGTACTCCACCGACCAGGCGATCGGTGGGCTGGCGATGGTCGAGCCGGGCACCGGCGAGGTTCGCGCGTTGGCTCAGTCCCGCCCGATGGGGCGGGACAAGAAGGCCGGGCAGACCTACCTCAACTACCTGGTGTCGCCGGAGTACACCTCGGCCAACGGCTTCCAGGCGGGGTCGACGTTCAAGGCGTTCGTCCTGGCGACGGCTCTCAAGAAGGGCTATCCAACGTCGACATCGTTCAGCGCCCCGTCGGTCCTCACCCAGCCCGCCGGCACGTACGAGTACTGCGACGGCAACGGCGCCAGCGAGTGGACCGTCGCCAACTCGACGTCGAGCGGTTCCTTCGACATGTACTCCGGCACCCAGGAGTCGGTGAACACCTACTACGCCCAGCTCGAGGAACTGGCCGGGGTCTGCCCATCGGCCAAGATGGCCGAGAAGATGGGACTCGAGCTTCCGTTGTCGACCGACAAGAACGTCCGCAAGCCGGTCGACAACGGCCCGTTCACGCTCGGGACGGCGGACACGAACCCGCTCGACATGGCGGCGGCGTACGCGACGTTCCCCGCACGTGGCAAGTTCTGTGAGCCTCGCCCCGTCACCGACATCCTCGACCGCTACGGCGAGACCGTTGTCTCCGTCGGTCGGGACTGCGAGCGAGTCTTCCCGCGCGCCGTCGGCGACGCTGTCAACGACATCCTGCGCGGCGTTCAGGAGCCGGGCGGGTTCGGCGCGGACTTGGCACTGCCCGTGCCGTCCGCTGCCAAGACCGGCACGATCGACGCGAACATGGCCGTCTGGTACATGGGATACACGGAGGACCTCTCCACCGCCTCGATGATCGCCGGCGCCAACCGCCAAGGTCACTGGGTCACCCTCAACGGCCAGACGGTCGGCGGCGACTACATCGAGTCTGCCTTCGGATCGACCGAGGCCGGGCCGATGTGGTACGACGCGATGAGCGTCGTTCAGCAGTGGCTGTCCGGCAAGGACTTCAAGGCGCCGAACCAGAGCAAGCTCGGCGGCAAGGTCCAGCTGGTGCCGGACACCGGCGGCATGTCGATCGAGGACGCGCAGGACACGCTCCGCGACGCCGGCTTCAACCCGATCGTCGGCTCGTACCAGAACTCCGCGTATGCCGAGGGCACCGTCGCCTTCACCGATCCGGGCGCCGGCTCGGAGGCGTACGAGGGCGAGGTCGTCACGATCTACCCGTCGACCGGCTACGTGCCACCGCCGCCCGAGGATGACGACGAGGGTGATGGCGACGGTGACGGTGGGGACCAGGACAACGGCGGCGGGAACGACAGCGGCGGCGGTGAAGACGGCAACAACGGCAACGGCAACGGCGGCGAGGGCGGCGACTAGCCGCCGAGCTGCCGCTTGACCTCGGCCGCCACGGCGGCTCCGTCGGCCCGGTCCTTGACCTTCGGCTTCACCGCGCCCATGACGCGGCCCATCGCCCGCATGCCGTCGTCGGCGACACCGAGCTCCTCGATGGCCGCGGTCACGATCTCCTGAATCGCGGCCGCGTCGAGCGGCTCGGGGAGGTACTCCATCAGGATCGCGGCCTCGGCGGTCTCCTTGGTGGCGAGCTCCGGCCGCTCGGCGTCGGCGAACGCCTGCGCGGCCTCGCGGCGCTTCTTCGCCTCCGAGCTGAGGACGCTCGTCACCTCGTCGTCGGACAGCTCACGCTGCTCCTTACCGGCGACCTCGGCGTTGCGGATCGCGGTCAGCGCCATCCGCAGGGTCGACGCGCGCAGCTCGTCTCGCCCCTTCATCGCGCTGGTGAGGTCCTGGCGTACTCGTTGCTTCAGCTCGGCCATGTCCCCAAGTCTTGCAAAGCCGCGTGTGACAGCCTGGACCCGTGCGTACCGTGACCACGGCCGCCCTCGGCCTCGCCGTCGCCGGTGCCCTCGCGCTGGCGTACGCGGCCGGCGTCGAGCGGCGGGCGTTCGTGCTGCGCCGCGTCGAGGTCCCCGTGCTCCGGCCGGGCAGCCACCCGCTGCGGGTCCTGCACATCTCCGATGCGCACCTGACGCCGAGCCAGACCGCGAAGCAACGCTGGCTGCGGCGGCTTGCCGACCTCGAGCCGGACCTCGTCATCAACACCGGCGACAACATCGCCCACCGCGACTCCGTGCCGCACGTCCTGCGCGCGTACGGCGAGCTACTCGACCTGCCGGGCGTCTTCGTCCTCGGCTCCAACGACTACTACGCGCCGATCGTCAAGAACCCGTTCCGCTACTTCTGGCCCAAGCGCACCGAGAAGCGGTTCGGGGAGTACCTGCCGTGGCAGGACCTGCGCGACGCGTTCGTCGAGCGCGGCTGGGTCGACCTGACCAACCGTCCAGGCGAGCTGGTCGTTCGTGGCCAGCGGCTGGCATTCGTCGGTGTCGACGATCCGCATCTGAAGCGCGACGACCTCGCCGCCGTCGAGGGACCGGCCGACCAGACGGCCGACCTCGCCGTCGGGGTCGCCCACGCGCCGTACCTGCGAGTGCTCGACCAGTGGAACCGCGACGGCTATCCGCTGATCTTCGCCGGCCACACCCATGGCGGCCAGCTCCGCGTCCCGGGGTACGGCGCGCTCGTCACCAACTGCGACCTCGACCGTAAGCGCGCTCGCGGCCTGCACCAGCACCAGGTCGACGGGCATCCCCCGTCGTGGCTGCACGTCTCGGCCGGCCTCGGCACGTCTCCGTACGCGCCGATCCGCTTCGCCTGCCGGCCCGAGGCGACCCTCGTGACGCTGACCGCGGCCTGACGCCGCGGTTCCGCGGAACCGCCCCGGCTCGGCTCATGCGCCCGCTGGCTGAACCGACTTGGGCCGGCCCAGGACGCTTCGATAGACTCACCGGGCTTTCGCAAGACACCCACGGGCTGTAGCGCAGCTTGGTAGCGCACTTCGTTCGGGACGAAGGGGTCGCAGGTTCAAATCCTGTCAGCCCGACCACGCATTCCCGCAGGTCAGAACGGCATCTTTGGCCTCGTCCTCGCCGTCTTCCGGCTCGCCGCCCTCGTCCGGAGTCAGCGAAAAGTCAGCGAACAGGTCACCAACCCGAGGGTCCAGCTCCCTGCTGATAGTGCGTGTACAGGTCGAGCGTGGTCGACGGGCGCGAGTGCCCAAGCAGCCGCTGAGCGTCGTTGATCGGCACACCGTCATAGACCAACCACGTCGCGTACGAGTGCCGCGGATCGTGGAACCGGAGACCTCCGACATCCTTGCGCACGACCTCAGCGACCGCCTCGCGCTCGGACCCGAAGACAGCCGACTGCTCTTTGCCACGCTCGTCGTTCCAGGTAGCTCGGTACTGAGCGCGCGCCGGAACCTAGGATCAAGGGCATGCACCTCGAGGTCGGCGGGCTGAGCATCTCCTGCGAGCGCGCCGGCACCGGTCCGGTGGTGGTGCTGACACACGGCTTCGTTGGCGACGCCCGCTCAACATGGGGCAGTCAGATCGACGCGCTTGCGGACGAGTTCACCGTGATCGCCTGGGATGCACCCGGGGCCGGCGGGTCGACTGACCCGCCCGAGGACTTCGGCATGGATGCCTACGCCGACTGCCTCGCAGGGTTGCTGCGGGCGCTACGGATCAAGCGAGCGCACCTGGTCGGGCTCTCCTTCGGTGGAGCTTTGGTGCTCGCAGCGTTCCACCGGCATCGCGGGCTCGCGTTGTCGCTCTCCCTCGTGAGCGGGTACGCCGGCTGGGTCGGCTCGCTCGGCACGGAGGAGGCGGATCAAAGGCTGGCACGTTCGCTGGAGGTGTCTCGGCTCACGCCTGACGAGTTCGTTACCGCGATGGCACCGTCGATGTTCTCGCCGTCGGCCGAAGGCGAACTCGTGGCCAGTTTTCTCGACAGCGTTCGTGCGTTCCGTCCGAGCGGCTTCCGGGCGATGGCACGCGCCAGCTACCCCGACCAGGTCCACGTGCTGGCCGAGGTCGACGTACCGACGCTGCTGCTCTACGCCGACCACGATGTACGTGCTCCGGTCTCGATTGGCGAGGCAATCCAGGACGCACTGCCAAGGTCGGAGCTTGTCGTACTCACCGGACCGGGTCACGTCAGCACGGTGGAGGCCCCGGACGACGTCACCCGCGAACTGCGCCGCTTCCTGCGCTCGGTTGAGTAGCCGCCTGTGTGATCGCACAACCGAGCCTGCAAGTCTGCTCAGCGGCGGATCGGGGCGGCATCGTCAGCAGAAAGTCATCAGCACGCCTGGATCAAGGAATGACCCTCCGTACAGATCGACACTCGCGCCGTGTGGATCGGGCTATCCGGAGATCGACTGGCACGCAGGGACAACCACAGACGGCCATGGCATGAAGGGGGTCAGGTCTGCGGTCCAGGCGTAGATTGACAGCGTGGACAATGTGCCGCCGGAGATGCTTGAACAGGGCCGCCTTGAGCCGACGTTGATGGCGGCGAAGGAGTACGGCGGCAAGCATCCGGACGAGTTCGGTGGGGTGGAGTGGGCATGGGAGCCGATGCGTGTCGTGTTCTTGGCGACCGCACACCTGGACCAGCATCGTCATGCCCTTCGGAGCGGAGTCCCGCACCCGGATCGGCTGGAGGTTCGGCGATGCCGCCACACCGAGCTCCAGGTCCACCTTTGGATCGATGAGGTCAAACAGCGGCTCCACGACAGACACCAGGAGCTGCACGTCACCGGCTTTGGTCAGGGCCACAGTGACGAGGGGTTTACGGTCCAGGTCACGATCTGGCCCTGGTCGGAGCAGGCGGCCGAACGGGTTCGCAGCGCGCTCGCTCCAATCCCGGTCGAAGTCGATGCCAGGCCCCGCGCTCAGCTCATACCTCCATATCGAGGATCCCTCTGACGCCACCTGGGAACGGTCCTCGGCAGAAACTCGGCAATGTCTCGGCAACCGAAATGACAGTCCGCGATGATCGACATTCGCCTCGCGTGGATCAGTCCGTCAGGGCACAGACTGCCATCCACTGATGACGAGGTACGGCGTTCGCAACGAGGGGTCACCCACAGTGCGCGGCCACTAGCCCAACTGCTGGCCTATGGGGTCGCATGTGAGCGCACACCGATGCGGGGCCACGATAGGACATCGGGTCAAGGGTCCCTCTATCTAGACGACGCCGCCGCTGTCGGCTCATCTTCCATGCTGGTGAGACTTCGGTCGGATTACGCTTGCTTGATGAGTGGACCTGGCTGCGACGCAGGCTGTGTGTTGCTGGATGGCCGGACGTTCGAGTACTTGGATGGCGGCGATCCCGAAGGGCGTGGGGTGATCTTCCATCCGGGCACTCCGGTAACCCGGCTACTGGGGCATTGGGGTCACGAGGCGGCCGTCGCGGCCGGCGTCAGGCTGGTGTCGGTCAGTCGGCCCGGCTACGGCGGCTCGACCCCATCGACCACACCCAGCTTGTTGGGCACCGGACGGGATACGGCTGCGCTCGCCGCCGCCCTCGGCCTGGAGCAGTATGCGGTCCTCGGAACGTCGGGTGGAGCGCCGTTCGCCGTCGCTACAGCGGTCGCCGACCCGCGCCGTGTTCGCGCCGTCGGACTGGTCGCCGGAATGGGGCCGTGGCGGCTTCTCGACGAGCCGTCGGACGAGTACAGCGAGGATCTCGGATACCTTGCCCTGCTGGATGACGGCGACATCGCGGCTGCCTGGGCGGGGATGTATCAATCGGTCAAGCAAGAGATGGCCAGCCTGGCCACGCTTGACGACGACGCGCGAGTCGACGCGATCTTCGCCGACAACGACAGCGCGGACGGCGCTCTGGCCCACGACGTGAGATACCGGACGCTCTGGGCCGCGAACCTGGCCCTGGTCATCGACCGGCCCGACGGCTACGCACTCGACAACCTCGCCTGGGGCGGCGCCTGGGACGTCAACCCGACCGACGTCGCGGTCCCGACGATGCTGTGGTACGGAGACGCCGATCGCGAGATTCCGGCCTCCTACGGCCGCTGGTACCACGAATGCATCGACGGCTCACAGCTGGTCATGATCCCCGACGAGGCGCACCTCGACGTCATCGACGGCCACTGGCCCGAGATACTGGCCGGCCTCCTCCACACCTGGACGTAGCGCAATGCGAAACGGCGGCCAACGCTGAACAACGTCGCGCGGGACGCTTGCCCTGGTCAGCCGCCGCGAGTGTCACACTCAGACAGATGATGACGGCCCCGGGCCATGCCAGGCCGGGGCCGCCAAGGACGGCTCAGGCCGCTTACGGTCGAAACGACCGGAGCCTAGCTGAGGCTGCATGGCGCCATGCAATCTCAGATTGCTGGGGGCGTACCCACCGACCGATTCGACCAAACTCTGCTGTCCCAGTGGACCTGTCGACGACCGGCGGAACTGATTGAGCGCTAGTCCAAAGGTGCACGCAGCTGCGTCAAACCACCGCTCGGGGAGCACCCACGTGAGGGGCGCACCAGTGTCTGCAAAAAGTCAGCACGACACCATGCATCGACCGGCAACCGACGGCACCGGTCGACACCCTGGCTGCAGGCCAGCGCGTAGCCAGGCCGATGCCGGCATCTATCGGCAGCATTGGACAGCGTTCGGGACGAAGGAGTCGCAGGCTCAAATCCTGTCAGCCCGACTACGCATGCCAACAGGTCAACCGCCATCCTGCTCGTACCGTCATCCGCACATGACTCGGCTTCGTTGTCGAAACTAGGCAGAAACTCGGCGAACAGCTCGCCGACGCGGGTCTAGCTCGCGCTGGTAGTGCGTGTAGAGATCGGCAGCTACGGGTGCGGGGCACGTCTGGATCGGGCCGTAGCGGTTGGGAACCACGCCGCCATGTGCAGCGTCGCAGCGGTGTAGGGAGGGCGTCAGATGGACCGACGCGTGTGCCTTGTTCTGACGCTGATGCTCGCGGCGTCGGCCTGCGGGAATGGATCATCATCCGCCGAGCCCCAGCCCGCACAGCCACCGAGTCTGGAACCCAGATTCCGGGGCTCGATGGAGATCTCCCCGGAACGTGTGCGGCCCGGGGAACAAGTGGCCGTACGGCTGCCTGATCAGGGGACATTCGGCGTCGCGTTCTCACTCGAAGCCTGGACAGATGCCGAGTGGCGGGTCCGGTACTACCTGACCTCTGATGGAGGAGCCCTGGGTTGGACTCCGGGCTGGTGGAGCATCGAGGACAGTGAGGGGCGTGGCTGGCGCGACATCGGGGTAGCAGGAGGGCTTCCACCCCACCATCTGGTCATCCCTGACGACATACCCACTGGTAGCTATCGGCTTTGCACCGCCAACTCAGTCAACAAGGCCTGCGCACTGGTCACCATCATTCCCTGAGCGGCGACAGGCAGCAGAGAGGCAGCAGACCTCTCTGATCGACGCGTTACGGCTGTCTCGATTGCCAGCTCTCCCGCCCCAGTCTGGCGCGCAAGGCACTCATCATCACCCGACGCCAACGACGATTTGCGTTCGCAACGAGGGGTCAGGAAAGGTCGCTCGTACCTCGCGATCAGCCACCCCTAAAATGCACAGATGGCGGGTGCGCTGGATAAGGGCTGGGCCGAGGCGGTGTGCCTGGTCTGCGACCCGATCTTCGAATCAGCAAACGTCGGATTCGTCCGCCAGGTTCAGAGTAGTCCGGGCAGCCGGCACGTTACGGATCTACTCTGGGAAGCCGACCCTCGCAGGTTCGCACAGCGGTACCCCGACAGCCGCATTATCGACTCATACGGGCCCGACTGGCCACCACCGTGCATCGACTATTGGGTCTACCTGGATGGAGATTCACACCAGGCAAGGCTCAGCGTTGAAGGCTGGAGCCTCGACGACGAGACCATTGACCTGAGCGGCAGCGGCGAGCTCGATGGCATACGGATCGGACACTCGGTAGCGCGCATCCTGAGAGTTCCGGGACCCCGTCAGTGACCAGGATCCGGCAACTCCTCCGGCGCATTCTCACGCTAGAGAGGTGGCGCCATGGCGAAACGGTGGCGGTGCGTCCTTGGATACCACGATTGGCGCACGTTCGAGACGCCCGACGGCGATAAGGGCGCCGAGTGCAGCAGGTGCGGGAGTCCGCGGCGGGGCGACCCGTTGCATGCAGCAGCTCAGTCCGTGCTGGCACGCCCGGGGCGCGAACGCCACGGTTAGCCGGCGTACGGCGAGATGTCCGGCCAGACCGCAACGTCGCAGACGTTGCCGTCGGGGTCGGCCAGCGTCCAACACTGTGAGCCGTCCTGGGAGAGCAGGCTGCCACCCGCGGCGAGTGCCGCGCCGACGCGCGCCTGCGCCTGGTCGGCCGGCACGGTGACGTCGACGTGGAACCGCCGCCCGCTCGACGGTGGATGGGCCGGGCCCGGGTCTGGCTCCTGCAGCCACAGGTGCGGTCCGCGACGAAGCGGGTCGCCGACTGTCGTGTCGCCGATGTGGGCGTAACCGAGGACCGCCTGCCAGAACGGCATCACCCGTGCCGCGGAGTCGACGTCGAGCGTCAGGGCGACCGCCTGCAGCCGAGACGGGTCGGCCTGGATGCCGAGATCGGCCGCCGCCCGCGAGATCTGTGCCGCGAGCTCGGCGTCGCGCTCCGTCAACGAGTCGGACTCGCGAGTGCGGGTGCGGACCACGACATCGGCAGGTCGGAGGTCGACATCGGGGTGGTGCTGCGCGGCGTCCGCGAGCTGACCGATCGCGTCGACCAGGGCGACCCCCCGCGCGAAGGATCCGGTGCGAAACAGCGCATGCGCGCCGCCGTACAGGACGTGCCAGCCAGCGACGCCTGCGTACGCATGAAACCGCTGAGCAGAGATCGGCTGGGCCATGGCCCCAGCGAACCAGTTGCTACCGACACTCGCCCGGGGTCAATGGAGAGTGGGTTGGTAGACGAGCTCTTGGATGTGACCGTCGAGCGTCCGGCTCTCGATCAGCTCCAGGTCGAAGTCGGCCGCACCCTGGAAGATCGGCTCCTCCCCAGTCTGGCCGGTGATGACAGGGAACAGCGTCACCTGCACGCGGTCGACCAGGCCGGCGGCCATCAGCGCCCGGTTCATCGACAGGCTGCCGTGCGAGCGCAACGGCACGTCCGACTCCTCCTTGAGCCGCGCGACGACGTCGACAGCGTCACCGCTCGCGACGGTCGCGTTCGGCCAGTCGAGGGGTCCTTCCAGCGTCGACGACACCACCGTCGCCGGCAGGCCAATCATCCGTGTTACCCACGGATCACGCACGTCGGACTCCTCGGTGCTCGCGGCAAGCATCCGGGCGAATGCCCGATACGTGTTGGCGCCGAAGACCATCCGCTGCTCGACGTCGTACAAGGCGAGGCGGTGATCGAGCAACTCGGGTCCCTGCTTCCCCCAGTAGCCGCCCCAGTCGGCGCCGGGGCCGACGGAGCCGTAGCCGTCGAGGCTGGAAAAGACGTCGAAGGTGTACGTCGCGGTCATGTCGTTCTCCTCGGGTGCGGTCGATCGGTGTGGCTACAGACTGGGACGCCCCGCGAAACTCATCGCCATCGGACCGGCCACAGCGCGGCGTAGGCGGTCTGTCGGACCGGGTCGGCGCCGACATCGATCGCCGAGCACCGTCCGGACGGACGGACGCGGTCGAGTCGAGCGACCCATCCAGGTACGAGTCCACGGTCATCGCTTCACGCGTCGTTTGTGTACCTCCTGGATGGGCACTAGCTACAGTCGCACGCGGACGACAGGGAGGTTCTCGTGGCAGGCACACCGACTGTAGGACTACTCGTAACGATCGAGGCCAAACCCGGCCGAGAAAACGATGTCGAGGAGCTTCTCGACTCCGGCTTGTCAGTGGTCAACCAAGAACCGGGGACCACCTTTTGGTTCGCCCTCCACCTTGGCGGCTCGACGTACGGGATCTTCGACGCGTTTCTCGACGACGCGGGGCGGGATGCGCACCTCCACGGCGCGCTGGCCGAGGCCCTGATGAGCCAGGCCTCTGACCTTCTCACCGGCGCCCCCGACATCCAGCAAATCGACATCCGGTCTTCCAAGGTGCAGTAACGGGGACCAGCGCTAGACGTCGGGCCGCAGCTCGAAGTCCCACGCGATGATTCCTGGCTGGCCCGCCTTGGCGGCGTTGGCGGCGTCCCGTACCCATGGATGCAGCTCCCAGATGTCGGGAGGCCCCGGCGTCAGGGGTTCGGGGACTTCGTCGGGCGCGACGATGTCAGCGTTGCGACGGACCTCGTCGCAGCTGCGGACGACGTAGCCATGCGGCAGCGCGGCTCGGAGGTAGTCGCCGACGCCGTGGCTGTAGCCGGCGATGTAACCGATCCAGCCATCGGACGTCTCCTGGATCAGCGGGTAGTACGTCGAGCCGATGAAGTGACTGCGGGTGTCGACGATGTACAGGTGGCCGCCAGGACGCATGACCCGAGCCGCCTCCGCGAAGAACCGGTGGAGGTCGGCCACGTGAGCCAAGGCCAAACTGCACACCACGTGATCGACGGCTGCGTCGGGCAGGGGTAGGCCGGTGATGTCACCGACCACGAACTGAGCGTCGGGGGCGGCCGTTCGGGCGCGGGCCAACATGCCTGCGGAGACGTCGACGCCCACGACCTCGTGGCCCCGATCGAGCAGCTGCCGCGCCACCACGCCGGTGCCGCACGCGGCATCGAGTACGCGGCCGGCCGCCAGTCGATCGAGCATCGGTGCGAGCACGTCGTCGCGCATCGGGAAGCAGCCGTTGTCCTCGTCGTCGTACGTCAGTGCCCAGCCGTCGTACCCGTCGGCGATCGGCAAGGGAGACACGTCCGTCCCGGATCCCAGGTCGTCGGCGGAGTCGAGCAGGCGACGCACATCAGCGAACCGGGCCCGGGTGAACGCGCCGTCGTGCTCGCCGGCGAACGCACGCATGAGGGCGACGCCTTCGAGCCCCAGCAGGTACGCCAGCGGGTGCTGGTGGATGACCCGGTCACTCCGTCGGCGCGTTGGCTTCTCGGGCACTCCGACATCCTGCGAGACCTGAGAGCAGATCACTACCGAGTTTCCCGCGAGGTCGGGCGGCATCGACCGTGAACATTCGGGACTTCCGTCCCTGCATGGAGGCTCGTCGACTGGGTAGAAGTGCGCGTGGAGGCCGCGTGCGCGCCAAGCGTTGAGCAGCTAGCGCATCCGTGCGGTGGCCTCAGAGGCGCGTCTGCGTACGCGCCGGGTAGCGGCCCCCGGTCCCCGGGTCACTACCTCCCTCGCGTACGTGCCGATCGAGTCGAGCGTGGGACCGGATCGTGACCCGAGTCGCGCGAGGATGGCGGACAATGCGCGCCATGAGGTGGATCCTGGCCGCAGCCGGCTCCGTGCTGATGGTGACCACCGGGTGCGGCGACGTCGGGTCGGGCGACCCAAGGCGTGGCGCCAGCGGCGAGCTTCCCGACGGACGAGCGTTCCTCTCGACGTCGGTGACCGAAGGTGACGTGCCGCGACCGCTGGCGGAGGGGACCCGGATCCGGCTGGAGTTCGACGGAGACGGCCTGAGTGTGTACGCGGGTTGCAACTATCTCGGTTTCCAGAACGCCCGCCAGAACGGCGATCATCTCGTCGTCGAAGAGGAGAGCAGCACGGACGTCGGTTGCAGACCGAAGGCGATGGAGCAGGACGAGTGGCTCACCACCTTCCTGACCAGCGAGCCGACCATGCGCCTCGAGGGCGACTCGCTCTGGCTGACCTCGAAGGACACCACGATCGAGCTGCTCGACATCGAGGTCGCGACACCCGATCGGCCGTTGGTCGGGACGCGATGGCGGATCAACACGGTCATCGACGGTGTGTCGGCGAACTCGTACAACTCGGAGGCCGACGCGTACCTGGTCTTCCACGACGACGGCTCGGTGACGGGCGAGACGGCGTGCAACTCGTTCAGCGCTCGGTACGAGGTCGACGGCTCAAGGCTCAGCGTCTCCGGGTTGGTCACGACTCGGGCGGCGTGCGGCGACTACGGCGCCGTGATCGAAACGGCGCTGTTCGACGTGCTTCAGGGCGACTCGACCATCGACATCGAGACGATCCATCTGACGCTCACGGCCGCCGACGGCACCGGCGTGTCCCTGCGCACGAACCTCTGACGCGCGGGCTTCACCGCCCGGTCTGGCCGTCGATCTGCTCGCGGATGATGTCGGCGTGTCCGGCGTGCCGAGACGTCTCCCCGATCACCGAGAGCAGCACCCACCGCAGGTTGTGGGTCTTGCGGTTGCGGGTCACGGGCGCTTCCGGGTCGCCGATGGCGTCGACGATCCGGTTGCTCGTCTCGCAGGCGGCCCGGTAGTCGGCTCGTAGCGCCCGCAACGAGACCGAGGGGTCGACCTGCATCGACCGGATCCCGCTCGCCGTGCCGCCGGCGACGATCTCCTCGAACCACAGGGACTCGACATACGTGAGGTGCTGAAGCAGTCCGGCGAGATTCGTGCCGGAGTCCACCGTGCTGCGTCGGGCGTCAGCGTCGCTGAGCCCGGCAACCTTCTTGAGAACTCCGGCCCGCAGACCGTCGAGCACGGCGCGGAGCTGTCGTAGCTCCGAGGACACGACGGCAGCCTAGCCAACGACGCTCTCGCCGGCCCCGCGACGCCCTCGTCGGCCCAACGACGCTCTCGCCGGCCCCGCGACGCTCTCGCGATCGTTCGCGCCTTTCCGGACGCCGATCGTCCGTAACCGGGCGTACCGTTCCTCGCATGGCTATCGCACGCTTCCCCAGCATCGTCATCGACTGTCCCGATCCGGGCCGGCTCGCGACGTTCTACGGCGCGATGCTCGACTGGAAGGTGGACATCTCCTCCGGCTGGGCCAACGTCCGCGCCGACTACGGCCAGTGCATCGACTTCCAGCAAGTGGAGGACTTCACCCCGCCCGAATGGCCGACCCAGAAGGCTCCCCAGCAGATGCACATCGACGTGATCGTCGACGACCTCGACGCGGCGGAGGCGGCGGTCCTGGAGCTCGGTGCGACCAAGCACGAGCACCAGCCGGGCACGTCCTTCCGGGTGTTCCTCGACCCGGCGGGGCACCCGTTCTGCCTTTGCGTCGAGTGACACCGGCGGTCGCCTGCCTCGCTGATCGCGGCAGCCGACCGATGAGTTTCGCGGCGTACGGGAGTCAGTGTCCTCGGACCCCATCCGTCGAAAGGACCACGACACATGCCTGACGACGTACGCCAGATCCGGACCCTGATCGAGGCGTGGGCCGAGGCCGTACATCGCGGCGACCTCGACACCGTCCTCGCCGACCACGCCGACGACATCGTCATGTACGACGTGCCGCCGCCGTACGAGGGAGTCCGCGGCATCGACGCGTACCGCGAGACCTGGCCGCCGTTCTTCGAGTGGCAGGCGAACGGCGCGACGTTCGAGATCGAGTCGCTCGACGTCACGGCCGGGGACGACGTCGCGTACGCCCACGCCCTCCTGCGCTGCGGCACGCCGAAGGAGCTGGCCGACAACCCGCCGAACCGACTGCGGCTCACCCTCGGGCTCCGAAAGGAGCAGGGCCGCTGGGTCGTCGCCCACGAGCACCACTCGTTCCCGTACGTCGGTGACTAGTCCGGCTCCGGCATGAGATAGCACTGCACGCGGACGCGTCGGGCGCCGGCCGGACGGTCGGCCTCGGCGCGGTTGGCGTACGGCGCGGTGAGCTCCTCGATCGTGTCGTTGAGCGCCCGTAGCTCCTCGGTCGTCATCCAGAGCCCGGCGTTGATCAGGCCGGCCACGCGGCGCCACTCGGGTGGCAGACGCGGCTCGCCCTCGGCCCACCACGACGCCGGCAGCGCGGCGGCTTCGAGGAACATCCGGGTCGTCAGGAGCCGCGCCACCGCCTGGCTCTCGGCGTCGTCGGGCAGGTCGACGAGCAGGCCCTTCGAGACCGCCTCCCAGCGGCCGTCGGCACCGGCTGCGTCCCGACCCGCGGCCTCCTGACCGGCATCCACCCCACCACCGACGGGGCGGACCACACCGTGGCCGGCGAGGACGTCGAGATGCTCGCGGACCACCGCCTCGGTCGCACCGACCTCGGGCGCCAGCTCGGCGACAGTCGCCGGGCCGTGCCGCTGCAGTCGGGTCAGCAGGGCGTACGCCTCCGGCTCGGCCACGGCACGGAGCACGTCGGGGTCGGAGACGACGAAGTCGCCATGGGGGTTCTTGGGTGGCATGCGGATCAACGTACGCGGCGAACACCCGATCCGGCAGACTGCTCCCATGAACGACCGCCCGTCGAGCCGCCTCCAGCTGCGGACGCGGCCGCTGCCGGTCCCGGTCGCGGCCGCCGCCACCGGACTGCTCGTCGGGTCGACGTCGGCGCTGCTCGTGTGGCTCGGCATGGCCGGGTGCGAGGCGTGGCGAGACAGTCCGTCCTGCGGCGGCGGGCTCGGCCTCGGCATGCTCGTCGCGGTTGTCGCGATCGCGTGGATCGTCGGCCGGCTGCTGCTGGGGTTCGCCGACGTGCCCGACGCGCTCATGGTCAGCTTCCTCGGCGTCGCGGTCGCGATGATCGTGGTGATGCTGTTCTTGATCGACGAGACGTTCTCGGTCTGGATGTGGCTGGTGATGCCGCTGTTGTCAGCCGCGACGTTCGCCGGCTCGGCCTGGCTCGTCCGCGCACTCGGCGGCACCAGCGTCGACCGACCCGAGGGACGCTGACCGATCGACGTAGAGGAGGTCCGATCGATGTCGGGAGCACAGGCCGACGGGCACGAGGTGTTGTGGTCGCCGCCGGACGACGTCCGCGCGACGTCCCGGATCGGTGACTACCTGGCCTGGCTCGAGCAGCGCACCGGCCGCCACTTCGACGACTACCAGTCGTTGTGGGCCTGGTCGGTCGACGACCTCGACGGATTCTGGCGGTCGGTCTGGGACTACTTCGCCATCCCGGCCGACGGCGATCCGGGCGTGGCGCTGGCCGACGCGAGCCTGCCCGGCGCGGTGTGGTTTCCCGACGTACGGCTCAACTACGCCGAGGCGCTGCTGCGGATGCCGGACCGTTCCGACGACGACGTGATGATCGTCGGCCGGTCCCAGACCCGCGGGCCGGTGGACCTCACGGCGGCGCAGGTACGCGAGCGGGTCGGCCGGATCCGGGCCGGGTTGGTCCGTCTCGGCGTCGGTCCCGGCGATCGGGTGGCGGCGTACCTGCCCAACATCCCGGAGACCCTGCTCCTGCTGCTCGCCACCGCGAGTCTCGGTGCGACGTTCTCGTCCTGCGCGCCGGAGTTCGGCACCCGCAGCGTGACGGATCGGTGGCGCCAGATCGAGCCGGTCGTGCTGGTCGCGGTCGACGGCTACCGCTACGGCGACAAGCCGGTCGACCGGCGCGGCGAGGTCGACGCGATTCGGGCCGCGCTGCCGTCGCTTCGACACACCGTGACGCTGCCGTACCTCGACCCCGACGCGACGCCACCGGAGGGCGGCATCGCCTGGTCCGATCTCGTCGCCGAGCCTGGCGAGCTGGCCTTCGAGCGGGTCGAGTTCGGCCATCCGCTGTACGTGCTCTACTCCTCCGGGACGACCGGACTGCCGAAGCCGATCGTCCACGGCCACGGCGGCATCCTGCTCGAGCACCTCAAGGCGCAGGCGCTCACCATGGACCTCGGTCCGGCCGACCGGTTCTTCTGGTTCAGCACGACCGGCTGGATGATGTGGAACTACCTCGTGTCGGGCCTGGCCGTCGGATCCACGGTCGTGCTCTTCGACGGCAACCCGGCCGCCCCGGACGTCGGCGAGCTGTGGCGACTGGCCGGCGACGTCGGCATCACGTACTTCGGCACCAGCGCGCCGTTCCTGCTGGCCTGCCGCAAGGCCGGTCTGGTGCCGCCCGACGAGGCCGACCTGTCCGCGCTCCGAGGCATCGGCTCGACCGGGGCGCCGCTGCCGGCCGAGGGGTTCCGCTGGGTCTACGACACGGTCAAGTCCGACGTCGTGCTGGGGTCGTTCTCGGGCGGCACCGACGTGTGCACCGGATTCCTCGGCGGCTCGCCGCTGCTGCCCGTGTACGCCGGGGAGATCGCCGGACGCTGCATCGGGTGCAAGGTCGAGGCGTACGACGAGTCCGGCAAGCCGGTCGTCGAAGAGCGCGGCGAGCTGGTCATCACGGCGCCGATGCCGTCCATGCCGGTGGGCCTGTGGGGAGACCCCGACGGCTCGCGCTACCGCGCCGCGTACTTCGACGAGTTCCCCGGCGTCTGGCGGCACGGCGACTGGATCACGATCAGCGACATCGGCACCTGCGTGGTGTCCGGACGCAGCGACGCCACGCTCAACCGCGGCGGCGTGCGGCTCGGCACGGCGGAGTTCTACTCGGTCGTGGACGGGCTGCCGGAGATCGCCGACAGCCTGGTCGTGCACCTCGAGGACGACGAGGGCGGCTCCGGCCGGCTGCTGCTGTTCGTCGTGCCGGCGGCCGGTGTCGAGCTCGACGACGAGCTGCGGAGCCGGATCGCGACCGAGCTGCGGAGCAAGCTGTCCCCGCGGCACGTGCCGGACGAGATGCACCCGGTCGCGGCGCTGCCGTACACCCTGTCCGGCAAGAAGCTCGAGGTGCCGGTCAAGCGCATCCTGCAGGGCACGTCGGTCGACACGGCCGCCGCGAAGGGGGCGCTGGCCAACCCGGAGTCGCTGGACGCGTTCACCCGGTTCGCCGGCTGAGTCGGGCCGGCCGCACCGGTTCGCGCATCCCGAACAGGAACCGCGTCACACGGGTGCGGCGCACCGCCACGTCGTACACCGCCAGGGTCAGCGCGAGCGAGATGGCGACGATGACGGCGTACTTCACCGGGATCGAGGCCTCCCAGTCGACGACGACGTACGCGACGGCGACGACGATCGGCTGGTGGAGGATGTACACGGGAAGCGCGGCGACGGCCAGGTAGCCGTACAGCCGTCGACGGGCCGACCCGTTCGTCAGCTGGGACGTGCCCGCCGGCCACGCCTCGCCCTCCGGCTGCTTCTCGCCCTCCCGCCGGGACGCGCTCTCAGCCCGCCACCGCCGCCGGTCGAGCAGGCCGAGGATGCCGACCACGCAGCACCATCCGGCGACGCCGAACGCCGCCCGGGTGCCGATCGAGAGCGCCGTCATGTCGGTGAAGGGATCGTCGGCGGTCAGGAAGCCCGGCGCCGTCAGCTGGAAGGCAGCGAACCCGATCACGGCCGCCAGGACCGCGTCGCGACGCATCGCCGACCGGAACCTGTCGTCGACGGCCAGCACGAACCCGCCCAGGAAGAACAGCAGGTACGCCCAGCGACTCCAGCCCGCGAAGCTCTCCTCGAGACCGACGAACGCGCTGATCAGCGCGATCGGGACAGCCGGCAACAGCGATCCGCCACGACGTGCGAGGACCGAGCCGAACCAGTCGCCCCACGGCCGGACGCGCTCTCCCGGCACGAGACGAACCAACGCCGCCAGCACCAGCGAGAACGTGAGCAGGAGGACCACGAACCACAGATGGCCGGTCTCGAAGTGCTCCCCCTCGAGGATGAACGGAAAGTCGCTCAGCTCCAGGTGGACGTCGAAGAACCGCGGCCAGAAGTGCCAGTACGACTCGTCGTCGTCGGAGTCGGCGGCCCGCAGCCGTAGCCACTGCGGCAGCGGCATCATCACGACCGTGGCGAACACCAGCGGTACGCCGAGTCGGCGCAGGCGCTCCATGGTGAACGTACCGGGAGCCCGGCGGTGGAGCGAGTGCCAGGCGCCGAAGCCCGAGATGAGGAAGAGGATCGGCATCGCCCACACCACGCAGAGTCCCGCCAGGATCGTGGTGACGTCGGTGGTCTCGGCGTTCTTGACGTAGTAGTCGTCGCGGGAGTCGAAGACCAGCGCGGCGTGGAAGAACACCAGCCCCAGCACGACCAGCAGCCGGATCGCGTCCAGCTCGGTACGGCGCTGCGGCCCGGCTTCAGATCGCGCCATCGTCGTCCATCCGCTCACCCGGGAGGCCGGCCGACGTCGCCACTATCGCGGCGGGAGCAACAGCCGGAGGGCGCCGGGCTCGATCCGCCAGGACAGCTCCGAGTAGGGCCCGTAGAGCTCTCCGTCGGCGTTGCACCACAGGTGGTGACCGTGGATGGTGACCGACTTGCCGCGCACGTGCGCGACGTCGCCACGCCGACGGTGCCGACCGAGCTTGAGCAGGATGGCATAGCCGAGCCGGGCGAACCGCCCGGTGGCGGTCGAGATCACCACGTCGAGTTGGCCGTCGTCGATGGCGGCATCCGGGAACAGCGGCGTACCGCCTCCGATGGTCCGGGCGTTCCCGATCGCGACCTGGAGCGCGCGACGGCGCCGGTCGACGACGACCTGCCCGTCGACCCGGACCTCCATCCGAACACCCGCGGTCCGAACGCCGGCAAGGACGGCGCCGATCGGGAACGACAGGCGCTTCAGTTTGGGCTTCAACGCCGCCGCCTTCCGGGCCGCGTCGACGCCGACGCCGAGGTGCACCGCGTTGACGACCACCCCGTCCGACGCGTCGACCAGCAGGTCGACGTCGACCGGGTCAGCCTCGCGAAGCACGCGGGCCGCGTCGTCGACCTCGAGCGGAAGGCCGTTGCCCCGGGCGAAGTCGTTCCCGGTGCCCAACGGAACCAATCCCACGACGGTGGAAGCCAGCTCCGCCCGTCGCCACAGGGCCGCGACGACCGCGTGCAGGCTGCCGTCTCCGCCGACGACCACGACGACCCGATCGCCGCACTCGCCCAGGATCTCGTCGAGCTCCTCCGGCGCCGTCGATCGTCGGACCGCCACGTCGGCCGGCGCCAGCAACTCGACGAGTCGATCCACCGTCGCGTCGTCGGCGTTGCCGGCCGCGGCATTCGTGACGACGAGGTAGTCGCGCTGCTCTCTTCCCACGGCAGCGACGCTAGCCGAGTCGCCGGCCGCTCCGCACGGCGCGTGCGCACTCCGCCGGGCCGGACACCACCGTTCGGCGTGCCGAAAGTCCGCGTGAAGGTGGAATCGCCCGAACCAGACTCAGAGCTCGGCCGCGACCCGCTCGGCGATCTGCGCGGTGTTGAGCGCGGCGCCCTTGCGGAGATTGTCACCGCAGACGAAGAGATCGAGCGTGTTCGGGAAGTCCAAGGCCTGCCGGATCCGACCGACGAACGTCGGATCCGACCCGACCACGTCGGCCGGGGTCGGAAACTCGCCGGCGGCGGGGTCGTCGATGACCACGACGCTCGGCGCCTCGACCAGCGTCTGCCGGGCCTTCCCCACCGTCACCTTGCGGTCGAACACCGCGTGGACGGCGACCGAGTGCGTCGTCACGACCGGCACCCGGACGCAGGTCGCGGACACCTTGAGATCCGGGATCTCGAGGATCTTGCGCGACTCGTTGCGGATCTTGAGCTCCTCGCTGGACCAGCCCTCGTCACGCAGTGAGCCGGCCCACGGCACGACGTTGAGCGCGAGCGGAGCACCGAACGGGGAGTCGTCGCCGAGCTTGTCGACGAGCGCGCGGCGTACGTCACCGGCGGCCTGGCCGAGACCGCGCTGGCCGCCGACCACGGCGATCTCGTCGTACAGCCGGTCGACGCCGGGCTGACCGGCGCCCGACGCGGCCTGATAGGAGGCGACCACGAGCTCTCGCAGCCCCCAGCGACTGTGCAAGGCACCCAGCGCGTCCATCATCGTGAGCGTCGTGCAGTTGGGGTTGGCGATGATGCCGCGGGGCCGGGCCGCGATCCGGTGCGGGTTGACCTCCGGCACCACCAGCGGCACGTCCGGGTCCATCCGGAACGCGCCGGAGTTGTCGACCACGACGGCACCGCGCTCGGTCGCGATCGGCGCCCACTCCGCCGAAACCTCGTCCGGCACGTCGAACATCGCGACGTCGACGCCGTCGAACACCTCGGGCGCGAGTGCGACGACCTCGACGTCCTCGCCGCGGACGCGCAACCGCCGGCCGGCCGACCGCGCCGAGGCGACCAGCCGGATCTCGCCCCAGACGTTGCCTCGGGTGGTCAGGATGTCGAGCATCACCGTGCCGACCGCGCCGGTCGCGCCAACGACGGCGAGCGTGGGCAGCCGGCCGCTCATCGGCCGCTCCCGCCGTAGACGACCGCCTGCACGTCCTCGTCGCCGAGCTCGAACGCATCGTGCGCGGCCGCCACCGCGGCGTCGACGTCGCTCTCGCTGACGACGACCGAGATCCGGATCTCCGACGTCGAGATCATCTCGATGTTGACGCCCGCGGCGGCCAGCGCGCTGAACAGCCGGGCCGAGATCCCCGGATGCGTCCGCATGCCCGCGCCGACCAGCGACACCTTGCCGATGTTGTCGTCGTAGAGGAGCGAGTCGTAGCCGACCTCGTCCTTCAGCCGGGCCAGCGCCGCCATCGCGGTCTGGCCGTCGGCCCGCGGCAGGGTGAACGAGATGTCCGTACGCCCGGTCGACGCGGCCGAGACGTTCTGCACGATCATGTCGATGTTGATCTGCGCCGCGGCGACCGTCTCGAAGATCCGGGCCGCCTCGCCGACCTTGTCGGGCACCCCGACGACGGTGATCTTCGACTCGCTGCGGTCGTGCGCCACCCCAGAGATGATGGCCTGCTCCATGTCCTCCTCCTCGGGCCCCTCGAGCGTGGTCCGGCCGACGGGCCGGCGTTGATCGACCCAGGTGCCGGGTTTGTTGGAGTACGACGAACGTACGTGGATGGGGATCTCGTTGCGCCGGGCGTACTCGACACACCGCACGTGCAGGATCTTGGCGCCACAGGCCGCCATCTCGAGCATCTCCTCGTACGAGATGCGCGGGATCCGCTGCGCGGCCGGCACGATGCGCGGGTCGGCGGTGAAGATGCCGTCGACGTCGGTGTAGATCTCACAGACGTCGGCGTCGAGCGCCGCGGCCAGGGCGACGGCGGTCGTGTCGGAGCCGCCGCGACCCAGCGTCGTGATGTCCTTGCTGCTCTGGCTCACGCCCTGGAAGCCCGCGACGATCGCGATCGCGCCGGCGCCGAGGGCCTGCTCGATCCGACCGGGCGTGACGTCGATGATCTTGGCCTTGCCGTGTGCCGAGTCGGTGATCACGCCGGCCTGCGAGCCGGTGAACGACCGCGCCTCCAGGCCGAGGTTGCCGATCGCCATCGCGAGCAGCGCCATCGAGATCCGCTCGCCGGCGGTGAGCAGCATGTCGAGCTCGCGCGGATGGGGCAGCGGCGACACCTCGGTCGCCAGGTCGAGCAGCTCGTCGGTCGAGTCGCCCATCGCCGAGACCACCACGACGACGTCATGGCCGCCCTTCTGGGTCGCGACGATGCGCTGCGCGACCTGCTTGATGCGGTGGGCGTCGGCGACGGAGGAGCCGCCGTACTTCTGAACGACAATGCCCACGGGCCGCTTCCTCGGGTCGGTCTCGGCGCGTCGCTGCCGCGCCTCTGGCACCTCGCCAGACTACCGGCGCTCTCTGTGGTGGCCCTGGGGCATCGCCATGTGGGACGGGCGGCGGCGAGCAGCGGCCCCCGGAGGCGAGAGAGTTGGCGCGTTATTGCGCCAAGGTTCGCCCAGAGCGGCTGTCTTGCGCCAATACTTAGGGGCTATGAGCGCGTACGACTCCCCCGACTCCGATCGGCCGACCGTGACGCCGTACGACCGACGGCGCTTCCTCGCTGCCGCGGGTGGCGTCGCCGGTCTGGCCGCCCTGGCCCAGCTGCCGACCGGACCCGGGTCCGCCACCCCGGGCCGGTCCAGCACGGACTACCCGTTCACGCTCGGCGTCGCCAGCGGCGATCCCACTCCGTCCGGCGTCGTGCTGTGGACGCGGCTGGCGCCGAAGCCGTTCGCCAAGCGCGGCGGCATGCCGAAGCGCAAGGTCCAGGTCGAGTGGCAGGTGGCCCGCGACGAACGCTTCCGGCACGTCGTCAAGCGCGGCACGGTGTGGGCGCTGCCGCAGCTCGGCCACTCGGTGCACGTGGACGTCGACGGCCTGGCTCCCCACCGCGAGTGGTTCTACCGCTTCCGCTACGCCGGCGAGGTGTCACCGCGCGGGCGGACTCGCACCGTGCCGGCGATGGGCGTCCCCGTCGGGTCGCTGTCGTTCGCCTTCGCGTCGTGCCAGGACTGGGCGAGCGGCTACTACTCGGCGTACCGGCATCTGGCCGAGGAGGACCTCGACCTCGTGCTGCACCTCGGCGACTACGTCTACGAAGGCGGCATCCCGGCCGACGGCGGCTACCGCAACGTCCACACGCCCGGCGTGCTCCGCGACGCGCCCCGCGACCTCGAGCGCTGGCGGATGCAGTACGCGTTGTTCAAGTCCGACCCCGACCTGCAGCGGGCGCACGCGCGGTTCCCGTGGATGGTGACGTGGGACGACCACGAGGTGCAGAACGACTACGCCAACACGCAGTCGCAGTACGAGGGCGACATCTCGGCACTGCGAGCGGCGGCGTACCAGGCGTGGTACGAGCACCAGCCGGTACGCCGGCCGGCCCGACCGGACGCCACCGGACCGAAGGTCTACCGCCGGGCGTACTGGGGCGAACTCGCGCAGCTCGACATCGTCGACGGCCGGCAGTACCGGTCGATCCCGCCGTGCGGCTGGGGCGAGGCCGACGCCTGCGACGCCGCGTACGACCCGTCGATCACGATGCTCGGCGAGCAGCAGGAGCAGTGGCTCTACCGCGGTCTCGCCACGTCGACCGTGCGGTGGAACGTCCTCGGCAGCAACGTCATGCTGGGCCGGCTCGACCACGACGGCGACGAGGGCGACCTGCTCTGGCACGACGCGTGGGACGGCTTCCCGGCCGCCCGCAACCGGCTCACCGACGCCTGGGCCCGGACGCACACGCGCAACCCGGTCGTCGTCACCGGCGACTGGCACTCGACGTTCGTCAACGACATCAAGCGCGACTTCGACGACGATGAGTCGCCGGTGATCGGAACCGAGTTCGTCGGCACGTCGATCTCGTCCAACGGCGACGACATCGTGTACGGGCCGTACTACGGTCCGATGATCCCGTTCAACCCGCACATCAGGTTCTTCGACGGAGACCGACGCGGGTACGTCCGGTGCCGACTCAACCGGTACGAGATGCGTACCGACCTCCGGATGGTCCGCACCGTCAGCCGCTCGAACGCCCCGGACTACACCTACGCGTCCTTCGTCGTCGAAGACGGCCGCCCCGGCGCCCACCAACTCTGACCCCCAGCGATCCGCCGCGGCCCCGGCGCAGCAACGGAACCAGGGAGGACCGGGGTTGGCCGGATGGTTGCCGCGTCCGTGGATGGGCCTGGCCGCCGAGCGAGGAACGAGCGAGGCTGGTTGGACGCGGCAAACATCCGGCCAACCCCGGCGGCCGCCCTCAGTCGGGCTGCTGCGCCAGGGCCTCGGCGATCGCGACCCGCTCCATCTCGGCCGTCCGGTCCGCGTCGCTGTCGAGGCGGTCGTGCGACACCACCGACTGCAGCGCCCGCAGGACACCGGAGGCCTCGGCGCCCCAGGACGAGACGTACGAGAACTGCCACCACCACAGTGCCTCGTCGACCCGGCCGGCCCGGAAGTGCTGCAGGCCGTGCGCGACCCGACCGGCGATCGCGGTGACGTCGTCGGAGACGCGGGAGGGTACGAGGTCGGGCGGGTCGACGTACGGGTCGAACACCTCGGTGTAGTCGTCGAACCCGTCGAGCAGCTTGGCCAGCTCCTCCCGGATCCGGTCGAGGTCGGGATCGGGGCCGGCGTCCGGCTCGTACTTCTCCGACGGGACGAAGTCGATCTGCACGCCGAGGCGGGCGCCGGCGAGCAGCAGCTGGCTCACCTCGAGCAGCAGCAGCGGCACGGCTCGGCCGGCGTCGCCGCTACTCGCGATCTCACGAACGGCCAACAGGAAGCTCTCGACCTGGTCGGCGACGGACTGCGCCAGATCCTCGACGTCGCTGTCCACGACCTGCTGCTCACTCATCGACCGACCGCCTTCCCTCGAATGCCCGGCCGAGGGTCACCTCGTCTGCGTACTCCAGATCACCACCGACCGGAAGGCCACTGGCCAACCTTGTCACGCGCAACCCCATGGGGCGCAACATCCGGGTCAAATACGTTGCGGTGGCTTCACCTTCCAGATTCGGGTCGGTCGCCAGGATGACCTCGGTGACGACGCCGTCGGCCAGCCGCTGCATGAGCTCCTTGATCCGCAGGTCGTCCGGCCCGATGCCCTCGATCGGGCTGATCGCGCCGCCGAGCACGTGGTAGCGGCCGCGGAACTCCCGCGTACGCTCGATCGCCACGACGTCCTTGGACTCCTCGACCACGCACAGTACGGAGGGGTCGCGCCGCTCGTCGCTGCAGATCCGGCACACGTCCGACTCGGCGACGTTGCCGCAGACCTGACAGAACCGGACCTTGTCCTTCACCTCGACGAGCACCTGGGCCAGCCGGCGGACGTCGACCGGGTCCGCGTCGAGCAGGTAGAACGCGATCCGCTGGGCGCTCTTGGGCCCGACGCCGGGGAGCCGTCCCAGCTCGTCGATGAGGTCCTGGACGACCCCTTCGTACACGGCTCAGGCCCCGCCGAATCCGATCGGGCGGTCCGGCGGCGTACCCGACTCACCCGAGCCGTCGGGGAGGCCGTCGGGGGAGATGCCGGGAAGGCTGCCCATGCCGAGTCCGCCGCTCACGTCGCCGAGTCGCTCGCTCACCAGGGCCTGGGCGTTGTCGCCCGCGTCTCGGATGGCGGCGACGACCATGTCGGCCAGCGTCTCGGTGTCCCCGGCGTCAACCGCCTCGGGCTTGATGTCCAGCCCGACCAGCTCGCCGGTGCCGTTGACCCGAGCGGTCACGAGACCGTTCGCGGCCGTCCCCTCGACGATGGTCGTGGCCAGCTCGTCCTTGGCAGCGAGCAGCTGCTCCTGCACCCGTTGCGCCTGCGCCAGCAGCGCCGACATATCCGGTATGCCGCTCTCTGTCACGGTTGCTCCTTCGTTTCGCTCTGCGTAAGCGTACGCCGCCGGGGGGTGCCCGGCGACCGAGAGGCGGCTCGCTGAGCGGAGTTCTGGCGCAAGAATCACCCGTACGCCGGGGCTCCGGCGTACGTCTTGCGCCAGAACTCCGGCGGTAGTGCCCCGACTTACGCCGGCTGGGCAAGCACCCGGTCGGCGTGGGCGACGAGGGAGTCGGTGACCGTGCGGACGACCTCGGGGTCGCGCAGGATGCGGCGATGGCCGAGCCCACGAGTGATGACGAGCTTCGCGTCGGGCCAGCCGGCGACGAGCGCCTCGGTCGTCAGGCTCGGAGTCTCGGCGTCGTCGCGGTCGTGGATCGCGAGCAGCGGCGGCCACCCCTCGTCGGCCGCCAGCGCGGCGATGTCGAAGGCGCCGAGCGGCGTGTCGACCGCGCGCTCGATCCGACGGACCAGCCGCCGCTGGATGCGCGGGCCGAGTCCGAGCCGGCCGGCGAAGACCGGGACGACGTCGAGGACGTTCACCATCGGCGCGATCATCACCAGCCGGTCGGCGCCGAGCCAGCCGTGCCGGATGGCCATCACGGAGGCCAACGCCCCCATCGAGTGGCCTACCACCGCGTACGCCGGCCCGTGCAGGGCCGCGACGGCGTCGACGCTCTGGGCGAACTCGATGATGTCGCCGGAGCGCGGACCGCGCCGGCCCGGATCCGACGCCCCGTGGCTCGGCGCGTCGTGCGCGACCACCGTGAATCCGGCGGCGACCAGCGGCCGAACCAGCGGCGCGAGCTGACCGGCCTGACCGCCCCAGCCGTGGACGAGGTAGACCACCGGTCCCGGTCCGCCCCACGACCAGCCCCGGACGGCGCGGCCACGGAGCCGTACCTCGAACGGCGCCCCGTCCTCCGGTATCGGCTGGCGCCGGCTGCCCGGCGGGACGGTGAACCAGAGCCGCTCGGCCCAGCGCGCTCCCACCGCCGGCGCCACCCGCTCCAGGGCAGCGAACGACGACCGCATCAGTCGCACTTGGCTATTCAGACGAACGATCGTGCTTTTCTTTCTCGCCATGTCGGCCATGAGGATCCTCCAGAGGGGTGGTGGGGTCAGGTCGGGCGGCTCGCGGCCGCGATCAGGGACTCGAAGGCGCGCCGGGTGCGTTCGGCGGCTCGCTCGTCGCGTAGCAACCGGCTGGCGTGGTGATGGGTCAACATGACCCCGTGCAGCTCGAAAGCGAACTGGTCGACGTCGAGATCGGCGCGAAACTCCCCCTCGGACACGCCCGTGCCGGCGATCGTCGCGATGGTCTCCAGCCAGTCCCGCTCCGACCGCACCAGCGAGTCGCGGACGGGTCCGGGCTGGTCGTCCAACTCGACCGAGGCGGCGACGAAGAGACAGCCGCCGTTGAGATCGCTGTCGGCCCAGGCGAGCCAGCCGTCGAACAGCGTACGGATCCGGGTCAGGCCGCGGGGCGCCGCGAGCGCCGGCCGGATGACGTGGTCGATGAACCGCTCCCGGCCGTGCTCGAGCACCTGCAGTTGTAGCGACTCCTTGGAGTTGAAGTGCGCGAACAGCCCGCTCTTGGACATGCCGGTATGGGTGGCCAACTGGCCGATGGTGAGCCCGCCGAGTCCGTACTGCGAGGCCGCTTGGACCGCCTCGTCGAGGATGGCGCGACGGGTCAGCTCTCCCTTGCGCACGAGGTCATTTATAGCACGGTCGTACGGTTCTTGTCAGCGACTCAGTCGTGCGGGATCTCCTCGATCACCGTCGCGCCGAGCTCACGAGCGAGCAGCTCGTCGTGGTCGACCCCGTCCTCGACGGTCGGATCGTCGGGATGCGCATCCGCGTCCGACTGCGCGGCATCGCCGGGCCGCGGACCGTTGCGGGTCGGCTCGATCGCGTTCCTGGCCTCCGCACCGGCGCGGGTCGGGTTCGGAGGTGTGGACGGCGCTTCCTCGGCCGGTGGCGGGGCGGCCGGTGTGGCGGCCGAGCCGGGCGCGGCGGACGAGCCGGTGGCGGCTGCCGAGGTGGCCGATGGAGCGGTGGCCGGTTGAGCGGTGGCCGGTGGCGACGACGAGGCCGACGTCCCTCCCGGGTTGGCCGACGGGTCGACGACGGCCTCGACCTGCCAGTCGACCCCGATGACCTCGCCGAGCGCCTGGCGGAGAACGTCGTCACAGCCGTTGCGGACGAACGAGTCTCGCGAGCCGGCGTTGACCATCGCGATCGTCAACGTGTCGCCCTCGAGGGCGTGGACGTTGGCGTTCTGGCTCAGCATCACCCAGGCGAACCGACGCTTGGCCATGACGGCCTCGAGCACCTGCGGCCACAGCCGCCGAACGTCGACCAGGGAGAGTCCCCCGCTCGGCGCAGCGGCCTGGCTCGGCGCCGTGGCCGGGCTCGGCGTAGCGGCTACGGCGTCGCTCGCGTCCGTTGCCGCCGGTGCTTCCGGCGCCGGTGCTTCTGAAGCCGGCGCTTCCGGAGCCGCCGGTTCCTCGGCCGGCGCTTCCGGAGCCGGTGGTGCGGCCGGCGCCGAGGCAGTGGCATCGTCGGAGGCCGGCCTCGCTCCGCCCGACCTCGCCGGATCCGGCTCGCTCGACCGGTCGGCGGCCTCGGGCGTCGGGTGGGCCGGTGCTGCAGGCTCGGCCGGTGTGGCGGCGGCGGTGGATGCCGTCGCCCCGGTGGGCTGCTCGGCTGACGTCTCCGGGGTCGCGATCGTCATCCGGCGCTCGATCCGATCCAGTCGGGCCTGAACACCGGCGTCGCGGTCGTCGGCCCCCGGCAGCAGCACGCGGGCGCAGATCAGCTCGAGCAGCAGTCGGGGCGCGGTCGCGCCGCGGATCTCGTCCAGACCCTGGCTGACGACCTCGGCCGAGCGGGTCAGCTCGGCGGGTCCGAACCGGGCGGCCTGGCCCTGGAGCCGCTCGGCGGCGTCGCCCGGTACCTCGAGCAGTCCCTTGCCGATCGCCCCCGGAACGGCCGAGACGACGATCAGGTCCCGGAACCGACGCAGCAGGTCCTCGGCGAACCGGCGGGGCTCCTGGCCGCTGTCGATGACCCGGTCGATGACGGCGAAGACGGTCGCGCCGTCGCCGGCCGCGAACGCGTCGATGACGTCGTCCAACAGCGAGTCCGGCGTGTAGCCGAGCAGCGCGGCGGCCCGGTCGTACGTCACACCCTCCGGTCCGGCGCCGGCGATCAGCTGGTCGAGGACGCTGAGCGTGTCGCGGACCGAGCCGGCGCCGGCCCGTACGACCAGCGGCGCCGCGGTCGGCTCCAGCTTGACGCCCTCGCGCTCGCACAGATCGGTGAGGTAGTCGGTGAGCAGCCGAGGCGGCACCAACCGGAACGGGTAGTGATGCGTACGCGACCGGATCGTCCCGATCACCTTGTCCGGCTCGGTCGTGGCGAAGACGAACTTCAGGTGCTCCGGCGGCTCCTCGACGAGCTTGAGCAGGGCGTTGAAACCCTGCGCGGTGACCATGTGGGCCTCGTCGATGATGTAGATCTTGTAGCGGCTGCTGACCGGCGCGAAGAACGCCCGCTCCCGCAGGTCTCGGGCGTCGTCGACCCCGCCATGGCTGGCCGCGTCGATCTCGATGACGTCGATCGACCCCGAGCCGCCCCGGGCCAGGTCGCGGCAGCTGTCGCACTCGCCGCACGGCTCGGCGACCGGCGCCCGCTCGCAGTTGAGCGCCCGCGCCAGAATCCGGGCGCTGGTCGTCTTGCCGCAGCCGCGCGGGCCGGAGAAGAGGTACGCGTGATGCACCCGATTGCTCTCGAGTGCCTGCCGAAGCGGCTCGGTGACGTGGTCTTGACCGATCACCTCGGCGAACGTCTCGGGCCGGTAGCGGCGATAGAGCGCCAGCGGTGCAGTCACCCTCCGAACCCTAACGCGCGGCCAGGACAGGTCGACCGGGTGACGGATCGCCGCAGGACGAGTGACGGATCGTCGAGAGAGAAGACGGCTCCCCGCGCACCCGGAAGAGCTCGCTTACCCTTGCTGCCTTCCGGCCCTGGGGGAGTTCGGCGAGGTACCGCCGCACGGGGAACCTCCGCCGAGTGTACGAGACGGTTGCCCGGATTCCGCACCTGGTGCCTGCCCCGCGTATCCTCTGGCGCGGAGGATTCGCCTAGTGGCCTATGGCGCTCGCTTGGAAAGCGGGTTGGGTTAACAGCCCTCGCGGGTTCGAATCCCGCATCCTCCGCCAGGTAAGAGCCCGAGCGCAGCCGCAGCCGTCGGCCCGGACGTTACTCGTCCTCGATGTAACCCGTGGCGGGATTCACCATCGACAAGAACCCGCGGATGCTCTCCCGGTGATCCGCCGGCGACGGGTTCGCCGGTCCGGTGCTGCCGAAGCCATAGCCCTTGTTCGGGCCGCTCAGCCAGGTGTAGTCGGTGGTTGCGGCGCCGCTGGGGAGCTCCGTCACGCGGACGGCGAACCGCTCACCGTCGACGTCGAGGACGAGCGTCGGTTCGTCACCGGAGTCAGGCTCTGCCGGCCAGACGCCCGGCTGGGCAACGGGTGGCTCGCCCTCGTCGCGGCGAACGTCGTCGTCCATGGGTCCATGATGACCGCCTCCACCCGACCCACACGGCGGGCTCGCGCCGTTCGATAGCCGTCGTCAAGGCAGCTTGACGACAGTGAATCGCCGGCCTCATACTCGATCCATGGCGACTCCGTCCGAGCTCGAGCAGCAGTTCACCCTGCGGACCGCGACCGATCGCTACGACGCGCTGCGCGCCCAGGACGCCCTGGCCGCCCCGCCCCTGACCCGGGAGGAGTCGCTGGAGCTGCTCGCCCTGGGCGAGGTGATCGCGCGGAAGGCGGCGTACGGACGGCAGCTCACCGTACGGTCGGCTCGTCGCGCCGGTGCGTCGTGGTCGCAGATCGGCGCCGCCCTCGGGACCAGCAAGCAGGCCGCCTGGGAGACCCACAACCGTTGGATCGACGGCCAGGCGGCGCAACCCGAGCGCGACGGACACGTGGGATGGGACGACGACGAGTTGGCCGCCGCTCGTGCCCTGGCCGGCGAGCTGGAGGGCGACGCCGCGAACTGACCGGCCGCGGACCGACCGAATCGGCTCGCTCCCGCGTACGACGAAACCGGACTTCTCCAGCTCCCATGACGGAAACGCGGCCCCATATGCGCCCAGATCAGCCCGAAGCATCGGCCGTCACCGTCGGACTAGTCTGCTCACGTGCTCACCCTGCGACCCACGACCTCCGACGACCTGGCGGCGGTCGTGACGATCGAGGCGGCGCCCGACACCGCCGCGTGGCTCAGCACGACCGGACTGGCCTGGCACCAAGACGCCTTGGCCGACGCCGACCTGGACCATGTCGTCGTGGAGCACGACGGCGTGCTGACCGGCTTCGCCGTGCTCGCCGGCCTGACCACCGGCGACGGGGTCGTCGAGGTACGCCGGATGGTGCTGGCGCCGATGGTCCGCGGCGCGGGACTGGGCCGGGCCCTGGTGCAGGCGGCGGTGGGGCGCGCCTACGACCGGCACGGTGCGAGCCGGGTCTGGCTGGACGTCAAGGCCCACAACGACCGGGCTCGGTTCCTCTACGCGTCCGAGGGCTTCACCGAGACCGAGCGGGTGGCGGCCGCCGTGACCGAGACCGACGGGACGACGAGCGATCTCGTCGTCATGGTCCATCGACCGAACGACTAGGCGACCCGATATGACAGAGCCCGGCCGGCTGCTGCTCGGACCCTTGCTGCGCCACGTCGACGACACGTCGGCCGTGCTGTGGATGGAGCTCGACCGTCGAGGCACGGTGACGGTCAACGCGGCCGATCGGGAGTACGCCGGGTCCACCGTGACCGTGCACGGACACCACTACGCGCTGGTCGACGTCACCGACCTGGAGCCGGGTGGGTCGTATCCGTACTCGGTCGCGGTCGACGGCACCCCGGTCTGGCCGCTGCCGGACGCGCGGCTACCGAGTCGGATCCGTCCCATCGACGTCGATCGCCGGCTGCGGATCGCGTTCGGCTCCTGCCGGACCACCGCGCCGCACGACGCCGAGACCAACCGAAGCCACGGACCGGATCTGCTCCGGGCACTCGGCTGTCGGATGGCGACGACGCGAGAGGCCGACTGGCCGACGATGCTGCTGCTGCTCGGCGACCAGGTCTACGCCGACGAGACGTCCACGGCGATGCGCGACTACATCGCCTCGCGGCGCGACATCGATGAGCCGCCGGGAACCGAGCTGCTGGACTTCGACGAGTACGCGTATCTCTACCGACTCGCCTGGACCGACCCGGACTGCCGGTGGCTGCTGTCGACCCTGTCGACCGCGATGATCTTCGACGACCACGACATCCGCGACGACTGGAACACCTCGAAGACGTGGCGGGTCCAGATGCAACGGACGACCTGGTGGCAGCACCGCATCGTGTCCGGGCTGGCGTCCTACTGGATCTACCAGCACGTCGGGAACCTCTCGCGGTCCGAGCGCGAGGCCGACCCGGTGTGGCACGACGTCGTGGCCGTCGGTCGCGATGGCGACGCGGGTGAGGTGCTCGACGAGCTGGCGACCCGGGCCGACGCCGATCCGGGCGCCTATCGGTGGAGCTACCACCGCGACGTCGGAGCGACGCGGATCATCGTCGTCGACACCAGAGCGGCTCGGGTGCTCGACGAGTCCGCACGCCGCATGCTGGACCCGGACGAGCGACGATGGTTCAACGACCTGCTCGTCGGCGACGTCGACCACCTGCTGATCGGCACGTCTCTCCCGTTTCTGTTGCCGCCGGGGCTGCACCATCTGGAGGCGTGGAACGAAGCGGTGGTCGGTGGCGCATGGGGGCGACGCGCCTCCCGCGGTGCCGAGCGGATTCGACAAGGCGCCGACCTCGAGCACTGGGCTGCCTTCCAGCACTCCTTCCGGGAGGTCGCCCGCCTGGTGGTCGACGTCGCGACGGGCCGGCGCGGCGTTCCACCCGCGTCCATCCAGTTCCTGTCCGGCGACGTCCATCACTCCTACCTGGCCGACGTCCATCTCGGCTCCAACGGCACGTCACGACTGCTCCAGGCCGTCTGCTCCCCGATCCGCAACCCGATGCCTCGGTGGGCCCGCTGGGGCTCGGCGGTGTCGATCCGCACCCTGGCGCGATCGATCGGGTCGCTCGCCTCGCGTTCCGCCCAGGTGCCCAATCCGCCGATCCGGTGGTCGGTCACCGACGGGCCGTGGTTCGACAACGCGATCGCCGTCCTGGACATCGAGGGCCGGCGGGCGAACCTGCGATGGCACACCGCTGACATCGACCGCAGCGGCGATCCCGCCCTGCGGACCTTGGACACCATCCGGGTCAGCTGACGTCACGAGGTACGGGAGTCGCCCGACTCCGTCAGCCGGGCCGATCGGAGCTCCCGGTACGCCGCGCGTGCGGCCATACTCCGGTGGTGCGCGGTCAGCTCGTGGGTGGCGTCCGGCCGACCGTCCACCGCGGGATTGAGGTGGATGACGACCGACTCGAGATGGGCGATCCGGTGCAGCAGCTCGTGTTCGACGAGCTCCGCGAGGTCGTGCCCCTCCAACACGGTGAGACCGCTGTCGACGGTGAGGTTGGCGTCGGCCTCCAGGCGGTGGCCGCTCCAGCGGGCGCGTACCTGGGTCACGGCGACCACGCCCGGTGTACCGGCGGCGATCTCACGCATCCGGTCGATCACGCCGGGCTCGACGCCGTCCATGAGCCGCCGCAGCGTGATCCGCAGCGAGCCGACCAGGATGCCGAGGATCGCCAGGGCGATCCCGAAGCCGACGATCGCGTCCGCCCGCTCGAAGCCGAGCCCGACGCCGATCACGCCGAGGACCACGGCGACCGACGTCAGGCCGTCGGCGCGGGCGTGCTGGCCCTCGGCGACCAGGGCGGCGGAACCGATCCGCTTGCCGGTGCGGATCCGGTACGTGGCGACCAGCTCGTTGCCGGCCGCGCCCACGAGTCCGGCGGCGAAGACCCACCACAGGTTGGTGATCTCGGGCGGATCGACCAGCGCGCCGATCGACTCCCAGATGATCACGCCGGCCGACCCGGCGATGACGAGCGCGATGAGTACGCCGACCAGGTCCTCGGCCCGGCGGTATCCGTAGCTGTAACGGTTGGTCGCGGCGCGCTGGCCGATCCGGAACGCGATGACCAGGGGAATGGTCGTGGCCGCGTGCCCGACGTTGTGCAGCGTGTCGGCGAGCAGCGCGATGGAGCCCGAGACGGCCACGATGATCGCCTGGACGACGGCCGTCGCCCCCATGCCGGCGAGCCCGATCCAGGCGGCCCGGATGCCCTCGCCGCTGGACTCCTCGGCGGACTGGAGCACCTGGTTCGCGTCGTGTGCGTGCGGCACGAACGCGTGCTTGAGCCGGGCCCACGGACCGCGACCGTGGTCGTGCCGGTGTCCGGGCGTCGACGACACTGCATCACCTCCGCCGCGGCGTTCCGTCGATGACCCCTCCAGGATCACTAAAGGTGCCGGGAGATAACAACAGTTCGCGCAAAGTACGAGTTGACAGTTATAGAGAGTGGCTCGCAGCTAGCTCTGGCTGGCCTTCAGGCACTTCCGACAGTGGCCGAGGATGGCGAAGTGCGTCGAGTCGGGCACGAAGCCGTACTTCTCCCGCACCGAGGCGAAGGCCGGGCCCAGGTCGTCCTGCGGGATGTTGATCGCGGTCTCGCATCGCTCACAGACCAGATGGTGGTGAGCGGTCTCGCCACTGAGGTGGTAGAAGCCGGGGCCGTGGCCGATGTGCACGTGCTGGACGTACCCGAGGTCGGCCAAGGCGTCCAGCGTCCGGTAGACCGTCGACTGGTCCACACCGCCGGCGACCCCGTTGGCTCGCTGCAGGATCTCCGCCGCGGACAGGTGCTCCTCGTCGGCGTCGGCCAGGATCCGGCAGATCACTCGCCGCGCCAAGGTGAGCCGCAGCCCGGACGCGCGCAGCGCGGAGTGCATGTCTTCGGCGCTGATCTGCATGCTGGATCCCTCGTGTCGACCGCCACTGCGTCCTCCCCATGTTAGGCCGGTGCGGACTATTGGGTGCGGATCGTTAAGGCATTCGACTCGCGAGAAGGCACCGCGGCGCACCGGACCACCGATCATCGCGACTGCTACGGCACCCAACGGAGGTACGTCCGACCGGAGCGGCGGCGGCGCCTACACTGCGACGGGTGATCTTCAAGCGAGTCGGCGACGGTCGCCCGTACCCAGAGCACGGGCTGACCCAGCGGGACTGGGCGGCACTGCCGCCGCAGCAGGTCCGCCTCGACGATCTCGTGACCACCAAGGACCAACTCGACCTCGCCACCCTGCTCGACGAGGACTCGACGTTCTACGGCGACCTGTTCGCCCATGTCATCTCGTGGCACAGCGAGCTCTACCTCGAGGACGGTCTGCACCGGGCGTTGCGGGCGGCGCTGCACCAGCGCCTGGTGCTGCACGCCCGGGTGTACGACCTGCGAGCCGGCGGGCTGCGATGAACGTCAGCATCCGGGGGCCGCTCACCCTGGTCGCCCTCGTCGTCGTCCTGGTCGTCGGCCTCACGGTGGGCTGGCGCCTGGCCACCGACGACGTGCCGAGCCTGCGTGAAAGCACCGGAAGCAGTGAGCCCAGTTGCCGGATGCAGGAGCTCGACGCCGGCTCGACGCTTCGCGTCGCCCAGATCACGGTCAACGTCCTCAACTCCGGCTCGACACCCAACCTGGCGGGCGACACGATGCGCGCGCTGACCAAGCGTGGCTTCGAGGGCGGCGTGACCGGCAACGCGCCACAGGGCGTCCGGGCCGACCGGCTCGCGATCCTCGATCCCGATCCGAAGTCGTCGCAGGTCCGACTGGTCGCCCGGCAGTTCGACGGCCGGATCGACGTCACGAAGTCGTCCGAGGGCGACCCCGCGGCGATCGACATCATCGTGGGCAACGACTTCCGGGTGAGCAGCGGCTTCGACGACTCGGCACCGACGGAGATGAAGGTCAAGGGCACGACCGACGTCTGCGTACCGGAGGATCCGGACGCCTGAGCGCGGCATCGGCGCGGCGCTCCGGCCGCGGTGGTCGGCACCGATACTCAGCGTTGTCGAGGCTCGTACCACCCGGCGAGCCGGCCGCGCCGCGACACCGCGCGAAGTCGCCGCTCGGTTGCCGATCGCATCGCCCGTGGGGTCACGACGAGCAGGGCGTCGCCGCGTTCGAGCCGGGTGCTCACGCCCGGTACGAACGGCTCGCCGGCTCGTACGATCAACGACACCGACGCCCCGACCGGCAGCCGCAGTTCCCCCACCTCCACGCCGTGCAGCCGCGATCGCGGCGGGACCCGGATCTCCAGCAGGTCCGCCGAGACCCGTTCCAGCGGTGCCGCCTCGATGTCCACGTCGCGGGCCTCGCCCTCCTCGGTCACCTCGAGCCGCCGGGCCACCCACGGCAGGGTCGGGCCCTGGACCAGCGTGAAGATGACGACGAGGACGAACACGATGTCGAACAGGTCCTCGGCCTTCGGCACGTCCTCGGCCAGCGGGATCGTCGTCAGCACGATGGGGACGGCGCCGCGCAGCCCGGCCCAGCCTATGAAGGCCTGTTCGCGCCAGGGCACCCGGAACCAGCTGGCACACAGCGAGACCGTGAGGGGTCGGACGACGAAGGTCAGGATCGCCCCGGCGACCAGGCCGACGTACGCGTGCCACCATTCGAACCGGCCGGGCCAGGCCAACAGCCCGAGCATGACGAACAGACCGATCTGGGCCAGCCAGCCGACCCCTTCGGCGAACGACCGGGTCGCGGTACGGTGCGGCAGCTCGGCGTTTCCGAGCACCAGGGCCGCGAGGTACACGGCGACGAAGCCGGACGCGTGCAGCGCCGCCGCTCCGGCGTACGCGAGGACCGCGAAGGCCAGCACCGCCAGCGGATAGAGGCCGGCCGACGGCAGGGCCGCCCGGGCCATCACCCAACCGCCGGCCCGGCCGACGAGGTAGCCGATGATGCCGCCGCCGACCAGCTCGCCGATGATGATCGCGGCGAGGACGAGCGGAGCGTGGTCGTTGATCGCGTCGGTGCTCACCAGGCTCACGAGAAGGATGACCGGCGCGTCGTTGAGACCGGACTCCGACTCGAGCGTGCCTCGTACGGACGCCCGAAGCGGGACGCCGCGCAGCACGGAGAAGACCGCCGCCGCGTCGGTGGCGGACGTCGCGGCCCCGAGCAGCACCGCGAGCTGCCATTCGAGGCCCAACAGGTAGTGCACCGGCACGGCGACGAGCGCCACGCTGGCCGTCACACCGACCGTCGCGAGCAGCAGCCCGACTCCCATCGCCGGCCGGATCTCGGCCCACTTGGTGGTCAGGCCGCCCTCGGCGAGGATCAGCATCAGCGCCGCGAAGCCGAGGGCGTGGGCCACCTCGGGGTCGTCGAACTGGATGCCGATCACCGACTCGCCGAGCAGCACGCCCAGCCCGAGATAGACGAGCAGGCTGGGAAACCCGGCGCGCACCGACAGTCGGACCGCGAGGATCGACGCGAGCAAGACGCCAGCGCTTGCCAGGAGTACGCCGTCGAGCTCTTCGATCGACACGGAGATCCAATCTGCCGCGGAACCCGATCCTATCGGCGCTGGTCAGAAGGGTCGCACCGCGCTCGACGTGCTCGATGTGGTCAATGTACTAACCGGTAAGCGTGGATGGACCGGTGTGGGCATAGGATCGCGCCATGGGTGCGAGAGGGCTCCGATGGGCTGTCGTCGTGGCGGGCCCGGCCGTCGCCGCCGGCATGCTGACCGGGTGCGGCGACGACGAGGACTCGACCTCGCCCTACCGCTATCCGCTGGGCCACGCGGAGGTGGCGGGACCCGGACTCGGACTGGGCGAGTGGTCCGACGACGACATCGGCGATCGCCGCGTACTTCAGGTCTCCGACGCCGAGGTCGACGCTGAGACGCCGCCGGCTCGTACGGTCACGGCGCTGGTGGAGATCTGTGCGCCGCCGGCCCGGGCCGAGGTGACGTCCGGGTCCGACTGGCAACTGGTCCTGGACAGCGGGGACACCGCCGACGCCACCGGAGGCCTGCATCCCACCGAGGACGGGGCGCCGGCCATCGCGGGCTCCGGGCGGGTCGCGGCCGGTGACTGCGCCTTCGCGGACATCGACTTCTCGGTGCCGGAGGAAACCGTGACGGTGGGGATGACCTACCGCACCGACGGCGGCCAAGAGGTCCGATGGTCGTGGTTCCCGGAGCACACCCGCCCCGACGCCTGAGCCGCCCGCTGCCCGACGACCGTCGCCACGACCGCGACGAACACGACGAGTGCCGCGAGCGTGCGTACGAGGTTCCAGTCGTTCCATGGATCCTCGAAGTCGGCGCGGGCGGCGGCGAGGGCGGCGGCCGACCGGCCGGTCTCGTCGGCGAGGTCGTCGTTCATCGGGACGTTCGCGAGGAACGTCACGCCGAGCACGCCGGCGGCGTAGACGACCGTGGCCGCACCCAAGACGATGCGAGCCACCGTCGCCGAGGCGAGGAGCGACGCCGCCACCAGCAACGGCAGGCTGCCGAAGAAGAACGCCGCGAACCAGCCGGTCCGCACCGTGTCGTTGATGCTCTGCATCGTCTCGACGTACGTCGCGTCGTCGACCAGCGCGAGCCCGCGCGTCACCGAGATCGCGTACGTCACGAAGAACCCGGCCGACAACCCGGTGGCCACGGCCGTCAGGGTCAGCAGCACTCGTCTGGGATCCATCGTCGTCCCTCCTAATCGAACCAGTCGGTACGGTTACGATAATCGTACGAGCTGGTACGGTTGCTGTCCATGGCCGACTCGACACGACGCGGTCGCCCCCGGGCGTCCGACAGCACGGCCCACCGGGCGCGCGTACTCGCGGCGGCGCGCGAGTGCCTCATCGACCACGGCTACGAGCGGACGACGATGCTGGCGATCGCGCGCCGGAGCGGCTCGTCGAAGGAGACCCTGTACCGCTGGTTCGGAGACAAGGCCGGTCTGTTTCGTACCCTCATCGAGGCCGAGGGCGCCCGGACCGTCGAAGGCATCCGGCACTCCTTGACCGACGACGGCGACCCGGTCGACGTGCTGACCGAGTTCGCCGTCCGGCTCCTCACGCTGCTCACCGACGACTGGTCGCTGACCGCCAACCGGGCGGCGATGTCGTCGCCGGAGCTCGCCGGCTTCGTCCTCGCCCACGGCCGGCACGCGGTCGGCCCCGAGGTCGAGCGCTACCTCGCCGCCCTCCACACGCAGGGTCGGCTCGACGTGCCGGATCCGGCGACGGCGTTCACCGAGCTCTACGGCCTCGTCGTCCGGGACACCCAGATCCGCACCCTCCTCGGCGAGCGACGCCCGACCCGCCCGGCGGTCCGCCGCCAGGCCACCGACGGCGTACGTGCCTTCTGCTCCCTCCACATCGGATCGTGACCTCGGACGTCGGTACGAGCTTCTCGCCGCCGGCCGATGAGTTTCGCCCTCGCGCCGAGTCCGTACTGGTGAGAGAGTGAACCCGGCGCAGTCCCGCGCCGAACCCCCGATCCCGGTGCTCACGCCACCGGCGCCAGTGGGGGCAAAGGGGACCTGAGTCCTCGGGACGCCGGTCAACGCTGCCCTTTCCGGCGGGCACTGCGAGCGTGAGTCGCAGGGCATCCGCCATGCAGGAGAGGAATGACGAGATGACCAGGCAGAGCTCATTCAAGCGCCTCGTGCGATCTCGGATGGCCAAGACCGGGGAGAGCTACACGGCTGCGCGAGCGGTCCTCCTCGCGGCCAAGGAGAGGCTCGGGAGCCAGCCGCCCCCACTGGCGACCTCCGACGCGTCGATCCGGGAGCGGACCGGACGTGGTTGGGAGGAGTGGTTCGACCTGCTCGACGCTCAGGGCGCGACCGGGATGGCACATCGGGACATCGCCCGCTGGGTCGCCGACCAGCTCGACATCGAGCCGCTGGTGTGGGAGGCCCAGGCCGTCACAGCCAGCTACGAGCGGGCTCGGGGCATGCGCGTGGTCGGTCAGCGGGCCGACGGATTCGCGGTCACCGCCTCGAAGACGGTGGCGGCTCCCCCGGAGCGGGCGTTCGACGCGATCGTCGACCCGGCGCGCCGACGCGCGTGGCTCCCGGACGGCGCGCTACGCGAGCGAACCGCGACCAGGCCGAGATCGGCCCGCTTCGACTGGGGCGACGGCCGCACCCGCGTCGCCGTCACGATCGACGCGAAGGGGCCGGACCGCTGCACGGTCGTCGTCGAGCACTCCCGACTCACCGACGCCGAGCACGCCGAGCGGATGAAGCCGTACTGGCGCAGCCGCGTCGCGGCCCTCAAGACGCTGGTCGAGGAGGTGGCGACCGATGCCTGAGGTCAACGCGCTGGCCGTCGTGGTCGCGGCCGTCGCCGCGTTCGTCGCCAGCGGCGCGTGGTACGTCGTCTTCGGCGACACGATGCTGTCGCTGCAAGCCCGGTGGCGCGGCGCCACCGCACCCGAGGGTCCCGAGGCCTGGAAGCTCGTGGGCTTCGGCGCCTCCGGCCTGGTGGTCGCCGGCGCGATCGCCGTCCTCCTCGACCTCGCGGACGCCTCCGGATGGCCCGAGTCGGTCGGGATCGGCCTGCTGGTGTGGGTCGGCTTCTGCGCGACGCAGTGGGTCGGCTCGATCCTCGGCGAGGACGTGCCGGTCGGGCTCGCCGCGATCCATGCCGGAGACTGGCTGGCCCGCCTGCTGATCGTCACGACGATCGTGGGGAGCTGGCGCTGACGCCGAGCGGTGGCTGCTTGCGCGCCAGGACGGTACTCGCCACCGAACGCGCGAACGTGTCGACCGCCGCATGGACCTCGTCGCTGGCGGCCCGTACCTGGTCGCGATCCGGCGCGTGCTTCATGCGGCGCGTCAGCGTCAGCGCGTGCCGGGCGTGGTCCTCGACGGCCTGGTCGCCGCAGATCATCAGGACCCGGTAGAAGTCCGCCCAGGCCGCCGCGCGGCTTCGTCGTACGTCCTCGGCGACGTCGGGGCGCTGCCGCTCGACGTCGGGCCCCGACCCACCGAGGTCGTACTTGACGAACCAGCGATGCAGCTGGGCCCGCCGGTACTCGACGACGCTGGCACAGAAGGCGGCGTACGTGTCCATCCGGCGGCGCCGCAGCTCCTCGTTGCGCTCGAGGGAGGTGCTGGCGTTGAGGTTCACCCGGCCCAGAACGAAGCCGAGGACCGCCAGGACGATCGAGACGGAGCCACCGATCAGCAACTCGAGCATGCGCCAGTGAATCGTCCCGCCGATTCGGGACGCAAGGTCGACGTCAGATGGCGACCGGTCTCTGATCGGAGTACGCCGAGCCCGGCCGTCGATGGGAGAATTGGCGCACGATCCATCGGCCCGCGTCCGGACGAGTCCGCCCAGCCCGCTCGGGCCCGAAACTGCGTCGGAGCGGCCATGCATCCCGCGGAGCAGCTTCGCGAAAGCGAACAGCACATCGGCGAGCGCACGATCCACGTCGTCGAGGCCGGGCATCCGAACGATCCGTCGGTGGTGTTCCTGCACGGCTGGCCCCAGACCTGGCGCGCCTGGCGGGCCGTGCTCGGTCTCGCGGCTCGACAGGCTCATGCCGTCGCGGTCGACCTACCCGGCGTCGGCGGATCGAGGGGTACGGCGACGGACGGGACCAAGAGTCAGATCGCGGACGTGCTCCACGAGCTGGTCGAGCACCTGCGGCTTCGGGACGTGACGCTCGTCGGCCACGACATCGGCGGGATGGTCGCCTTCGCCTACCTGCGGCGCCATCGCGATCTCGGTCGCGCCGTCGTCATGGACACCGTGCTACCGGGACTCGACCCGTGGGAGGCCGTCCGCACCAGTCCGTACATCTGGCACTTCGGGCTGCACGCCGTGCCGGCACTGCCCGAACATCTCGTCCGGGGTCGAGAGCGGGCGTACTTCGACTACTTCTACGACGTCCTCGCCGCCGACGCCGACAAGATCACCGACGAGGCGCGCGACGCCTACGCCGAGGCGTACGCGACCGACCGCGCGCTCACCGCCGGCTTCGACTGGTACCGCACCTTCGACCACGACTCCAGGGACAACCAGGCCGGTCCGGCCGTCGGCCCGGCGCCGCTGCTCTACCTCCGCGGTGAGCACGAGGGCGGCGACATGGCCACGTACGTCGCCGGGCTCCGCGGCTGTGGGCTGACGCAGGTCAGTCACGGCGTCGTGCCCGGTGCCGGACACTTCGCGCCGGAGGAGGCTCCCGAGGCGACCTGGCGACTCATCGCCGACTTCGTCGCTGCCACGAACGGCTCCGACGGGGGGTCGCGGTAGGTTTCGGCGCGAGCTCGAGACCGTGCGAGTGCGCGTTCGTGCCCCCGGGTCACGACTCCTCGTCGGCCCGCTGATCCTCCGACCGGTGATCTCGGCGCTGGTACCGCAGCCGCAGCCGACGGCCCCGCTCGACGTCGTCGCGCTCCTTGCGAGCGGCCTTCTCGCTCTTGCGCGTGTCGCGCGGCGGCAGCTGGATCTCCTCCTCGGCCTCGATGCCGCTCTGCACCTCACGCCCGCGCTCCATCTCCGCGTCGAGCTCGGCGCCGAACAACAGGGCCAGGTTGGTGATCCACAGCCACAGCAGGAACACGATGACGCCGGCGAGCGATCCGTACGTCTTGTTGTACGTGCCGAAGGTCGCGACGTAGATCCCGAACGCGACCGAGGCGAGCGCCCAGGCCACGATCGCGACGAACGCACCGACGCTGATCCAGCGGAACTTCGGCTGCTTCACGTTCGGTGTGGCGTAGTAGAGGATCGCGACGATCAGGACGACGATCGCCAGCAGAGCCGGCCACTTGGCGATGTCCCACGCGGTGACGGCGGCGTCGCCCAAGCCGATCGTGCGGCCGATCGACTCCGCGAGCGGACCGGTCAGGACCAGACCGATCGCGACCACGGCGACCAGCAGGACGGCGACCAGGGTGACGACGATCATCGCGGGCCGTAGCTTCCAGAACGGCCGGCCCTCGGGTACCTCGTAGATGCGGTTCATCGCTCGGCCGAAGGCGCCGACGTACCCCGACGCCGACCACAGCGCAAGCGCCAGCCCGACGATCAGAGCGATGCCGGCACCGGGAGCGGTGCTGAGGTCCTGAAGCGGGCCCTCCAACGTGTCGACGGCGGACTGTGGCCCGACGTCGTTGACGATGTCGAGCAACGCGTTCGTGGTCTCCCGGCCCTGGCCGAAGACGCCGAGCAACGACACCAGGGCGATCGCCGCCGGGAAGATCGACAAGACGGCGTAGTAGGTCAGGGCCGCCGCGAGGTCGGTGCACTCGTCGCGGGAGAACTCGCGCACCGTTCGCCGGGCGACGTACCACCACGACCGGGCCGTCAGTTCGGTCGGCCCGTCGGGGGCTTTCGACGGTGGGGCGCTCACGTCTCGCTGAGATGTCATCGATCCACCCGCTCTCGGTAGCGCCGGACCGGACTTGTACCCCTGTCGCCTCAACACAAACAGTGCCGAGCGCCGGCTCCGCGGGGTACGGAACCGGGCGCTCGGCACTGGCTGTCAGGCGTGGCGGTCGCCTCAGGCGGATCAGGCCGGCCGTGGCGAGGTCCGAGGCCGGGCCGACGGCCGACCGTCCCGGTCGCTCAGGTGGCGCGCGACTCCGAGCACGCGCGACACGAACGACGTCCGTCGACCGGCGTCCGCCTCCGGGAGCACCGGTGCGTCGGGCCGCGCGGACTGCGCCTGCTCGCGGGTCAATCGGGTAGCGATCTCGGCGGCGATGGGGAGCATGGGGCTCTCCTTTCAGGGCATCCTCTCGAGTACGACACTAGTAAAACAAGTAGTCGGTGTCTCTGTCAACACCTGCTAACCTATTTATTGGCGTCGCGTACGAGGAGAGGCCGATGAGCATCGAGGCAACCGCCGACGCGGAGCTGGTCCAGGACTTCGCGAACACGCGGGACCGCCGGGCGTTCGTGCCGCGCGGCCATCCCCACCGCGACGGCACCAAGGACGACCTGGCCACCCCGCTCGGGCTGCGGGACTGGCTCGCCGGGCGCGGCCTGCTGCCTGGGGACGCTGAGATCTCCGATCGCGATCACGATCGGGTTCTGCAGCTCCGCACCGCGCTGCGCACCGCGCTCAACGGCAACCGGCAGGCGGGCGAGGAGATCGACTCCGATCCGTTCGCGGTGCCACTTCGGGTCGAGCTCGATCCCGACGAGGGTCCCCGCCTCCGCACGGCCGAGGCCGGTGTGGACCAGGCGATCGGGCAGCTGTCCGCCGCCGCCCTCCGCATCGCGGTCACCGGCGAGTGGCGGCGACTGCGCGCCTGCGCGGCCGACGACTGCCAGTGGATCTTCTACGACCAGTCACGACCCGGGCGCGGTCGCTACTGCTCGCCGTACTCCTGCGGCAACCGCGTCAAGACCCGGGCCTACCGACAGCGCAAGGCGGAGAGCCACTCGGCCTGACCGCCCAACCGGCGGACGAGCGCTACGTGGCGTCGAGGGCGCCTGCGAGGAAGGCCGCGAGGGCGGCAGCCAGGGCATCCGGATTCTCCTCGGCCATGTGGTGTCCGGCCTCGATCGGCAGGCCACGCACGTCCGGCGCCCAGGTCCGCCAGATCTCGAGTGGGTCGCCGTAGAGGTCGACCAGATCGTCGCGAGTCGACCAGAGCAACAACGTCGGGGCCTGGATCCGCTTGCCCGCGGCTCGGTCCCGCTCCTCGTCCTCACGATCGATGCCCAGCCCGGCGCGGTAGTCCTCGAGCATCGCCCGGACGGTGTCAGGATCCCGAGTGGCGACGCGAAACTCCTGGTAGTTGCCCTCGCCCATCAGCTCGCGGTCGGCCCGGTACCACGCGTCGGGATCGGCGTTGATGACACGCTCGGGAATCTCGGGCTGGGCGAAGAAGAACCAATGCCACCAAGCCCGTGCGAATCCCGCGTCGCAACGATCGAGAGCTTCGCTGATCGGGATCCCGTCCATCACGACCAACCGATCCACGCGCTCGTCGAAGTCCAGGGCCAGGCGAAGCGCGACGTAGCAGCCCCGGTCGTGCCCGGCGACCGAGAACCGCTCATGACCGAGGTCGCGCATGAGGGAGACCAGGTCAGCCGCCACGGTCCGCTTGGACTGCTGCGAGTGATCCTCCCGGACGATCGGCGGCTCCGACCGGCCGTACCCCCGCATGTCGGGGCAGACGACGTGGTAGCCGCCGTCGACCAGGCGCGGGGCGACGCGATGCCAGGTCGCTCCGGTCCGCGGGTGGCCGTGGACGAGCAGCACGGCGGGTCCGGAGCCCCCGTGCCGGACCCTCAGACGCAGGCCACTGACCTCACGGAACTCGTCGACGAACCCCTCGAACATCCTCCGACACTAGACAGCGGCGCCTACAGGCGTACGCCGTAGGTCTCGACGGCGTTGTCGACCTTGACCCGTTGCCGGATCTCGGGCGGCAGCAGGGTCAGCGCGTGCCGGGGGTCGTCGAAGTCCCAGTGCGGGTAGTCGGAGCTGAACATCAGGGTCCGGTCCGCGCGCGCGATCTCGCACAGCACGTGCAGGTGGTGTCGGCGCTTCGGCTCCGGCAGCGGCTGGCTGGTGAACCGGACGTGGTCGACGACGTACTCGCTCGGCAGCCGGGTGATCCACGGGACCTCGTCGCGCAGGCCCTTGACGTTCTTGTCCAGGCGCCACAGCACGTCCGGGATCCAGCCCAGCCCGCCCTCGGTCATGACGACCTTGAGGTTCGGGAAGCGCTCGAAGACCCCATGGCAGACGAGGCTGATCAGGTTGGCCTGGAAGACCTGACTGAGCCCGGTGTGCCACTCCACGTAGTACGTCGGCGTGCCGCCGGCCATCGGCGGGGAGGTGCGGAAGATGCCCTCGCCGGAGTTGGGATGCACCGTGACCGGCAGTCCGATCTCGTCCGCGGCCTCGTAGATCGGGTAGTAGTGCCGCTGCCCCATGAGGAGGTTCGTCAGCGGAAGGAGTACGGCGACGAACCGCTCGTTCTCGGCCGCGCGGCGGATCTCCCGAGCCGCCAGCGAGGGATCCTGGGCGCCGACGACGAGCGTGCCGCGGTAGCGATCGTCAGCGGCGAGCCAGGTCGCGGCCAGCCAGTCGTTGTACGCCGAGGCGATGATCGCGGCCGCGTCCGGGTCGGGCATCGCGCCCAGGCCCAAGACCTCGCCACCGATGAGCACGGCCCGCGAGATCCCGTTGGCGTCGAGCAGCTGCTGCGCGGTGAAGGCGGGATCGGCGCCGGGTGCCGAGCCGTCCGGCGCCCGGGCGTCGTCGCGCAGCACGCCCGCCTGGTTGACGTACAGCATGTTGCGGGGGATCGAGACCGCCTCGCGGTGGCCGACGGTGGTCAGGTTGCGCCGCTCGTCCAGGCCGAGCCGGCGCTGCGCCGCCCGTGAAAGGAACGGGCGCAGCTCCCCGAGCCCGCCCTTCATGATCGGGTGGACGTCACAGTCGACCAGCTCGTAGCGGCCGGTGGTGGCGTCCTCGGTGGCGGGGCTGTCGAGCATCTCGGTCATAACCTGCGCTCCCGTGCGTGCGACCGTTGCGGGACGGCTCGGAAACCGTCAGAGTCATGCTTAGCAAATCGTTTGGCCCCGCGATAGGGGCCGGGCGGTCCGGGCCAGCGATAGGTGGGTCATGGAGATTCGGGTCGGTTCGGTGGCGGACGTGCGCCGCGACGGGTGTCGGATCGTGGACGTGGACGGCCGCCCCGTCGGCGTCATCAGCACCGGCGACGGCTTCTTCGCCGTCCACGACCGCTGTCCGCACATGGGCGCGTCGATGTGCCAGGGCTCGCTGAGCGGCACCTTCGTCCCGGCGGGTCCGCACGAGCTCGTGTACGGCATGGACGACCGGGTGATCCGCTGCCCCTGGCACGGCTGGGAGTTCGACCTGGAGAGCGGCCGGTCGCTGCTCGAGCCCCAGCGCATCGGGCTGAAGACGTACCGCGTCACCGAGGAGGACGGCGAGGTCGTCCTGCACGTCTGAGGTCGGTGCGCACGTGCTTCTTCCCGCGGCATACCCGATCGGATCGGACAACTCGTCGAGGCTCGAGGCCGAAGCCTCTTGCCCTGGACCGGCCGGAGCTCTACCTTCATGGCAATCGATTTGCGCGTGATCGGGGACCACCGCGTCGGAGGCCGAGCAGCCCGAGGAGTCGCCATGCACCAGACCACCCGCGTTGACCGTCGTTCGGTCCTCAAGGGCGCCGCCGCCGGTGCCGTCGGGCTCGCCGTCGGCGTACCGACGCTGTCCGAGGCGGCCGTGGCAGGATCGCCCGACCGCGGCGGCCCACGACCGCTGTGGAAGCACGCCGAGGCCAGCGGCATCGTCTTCGGCTCGTCGATCGCCACCTGGCAGCTCGATCCCGGCTACTCCCGACTGCACGGTCGCCAGGCCGGCCTGCTCTTCACCGAGGACGACCTGCTCTGGTACCAGCTCAAGCCTCGGCCGCACGCCCCCCTCAACTTCGGACCCGGCGACCGGATCCTCCACCACGCCCGGCGCCACAAGCAGCTGACCATCGGCGCCCACCTGGTCTGGGACGAGGGTTTCGGCGAGGGCTGGACCGACGACGACCTGTGGGGCCTCGACCGCCAGGAAGCCACGCGCCTGCTGTACGGCGTGATCCGCCGGGAGGTCGCGCACTTCCGGGGTCGGATGAACGGCTGGATCGTCGCCAACGAGGTGACCGACCCGTACGACTCCGACCGATACGGCTTCCGGACGAACGTCCCCTGGTACAACACGATCGGCCCGGGCTACATCGCCGAGTGCTTCCATCTCGCCGAGGCGGGCGACCCGGGGGCGCTGCGGATCCTCAACGAGTTCGGCTTCGAGACGGTCAACGAGTTCGGCGACCGTCCCGAGCCACGCCGGCGGGCCTTCCTCAAGGCGCTCGACCGGCTGCTGGACCGAGGCGCGCCGGTCCAGGCCGTCGGCGTCCAGGGTCATCTGCTGGCCGACCGGTTCGCGCGGAGGTTCGACGAGCGGGGCTACCGCAGGTTCCTCGGCGAGATCGCCGACCGCGGCCTGCCGATCCTCATCACCGAGATGGACGTGTTCGACGACGGTCTGCCCACGGCGGCCAAGCCCCGCGACCGAATGGTGGCCGACGTCTACCGGCGCTATCTCGACGTCACGCTCGACGAGAAGGCGGTCAAGGTGGTCGTCGCCTTCGGACTCACCGACCGCTACACCTGGCTCGACGAGGACCGCCCGCGCGACGACGGTACGCACCGGCGCCCGCTGGCCTTCGACCGCCGGCTGCGGCCGAAGCCCGCGTACTACGCGATCGCGCACGCGCTGCGGCACGCGCCGCTCCGGCGGCAGCTCTGGAAACTCGAGAAGTACGGGTGAGCTAGCCGATCTCGGCCACCGCTCCCGCTTCCGAGGACCGGTAGCCGGCCAGCGCGACCTCGAGCGCGCGTACGCCGTCCACGCCGGTCGCGCACGGCTCCCGGACGGACCCGGACCGGACCGAGGCCAAGAACGCCTCGATCATCGCCCGGTCGGGGTCCTCGGCGAACGACGCGTGCCGTAGGCCGCGAGGCCCGCCCTCGCGAGCGCTCACGACGTGGAGCGACGCCGCCACGTCGGTGATGTCCAGCGAGCCCTCCGTGCCGAGGACGCGCAGGAAGAAGTCGTAGTCCCAGGGGTTGTCGGCCGGCACCGACCAGCTCGGGTCGACGCTGCCGACGGCGCCGTTCGCGAAGCGCAGCAGGAGGATCGTGACGTCCTCGACGTCGCGGCCCCACAGCAGCGCTCCGGCCTCGGCGGACACCTCGGTCACCTCGAGTCCGGTGATGTGCCGCATCGCGTCCGTGACGTGCACCGAGTGGTCGATGAGCGCGCCCCCGCCGGCGGCGACCGGGTCGGTGATCCACGGTGGGTACGTCGGCTCCAGCGGCGGCCGACCCCGATTGCCTCCCACCAGGCCGATCGGCTCACCGATTCGGCCGTCGTGGATCGCCTGCCGGGCCCGCGCGACCACGGACAGGAACCGCGCGACGAACGCGATGTGCAGCTGGACGTCCGCCTCGGCACACGCGCCGACCATGGCCCGCGCGTCGTCCAGGGTGGTCGCGATCGGCTTGTCGCACAGCACGTGCCGGCCGTGGGCGGCGGCCAGCTCCACATGGGCACGGTGGTCCGCGTTCGCACTGCACACCAGGACGGCGTCGACGTCGGGGCTGGAGACGAGCTCGGTGGCGTCGTCGACGAACGGGACGCCGAAGTCCTGCCGGATCCAGCGGGTGTGCTCGGGCTCGGCGTCGTGGATCCCGACCACACGGGCGTCGTCGGCCGCGGTGAGGGCCCGGACGTACGCCCAGGCGTGTTGCAGACTGGCTGCGCCGACGACGGCGACGCCGGTCGGACGGCTCACGACGCCACCCCAGTACGCGCAATTGCGGGATGGTGGCGGTCCAAGCGGCCGTGGAAACAGCCACCGTCCCGCAATCGCGGGAGGGCGGGACGGGCGCTCACGAGGCTTCCCAGGTCGTCAGGTCGACGGTGCGGCCGGTACGAGCCGACTCCCGGGCGGCGAGCGCGGTGCGCAACGACTCCATGGCGTCGCGGGCCGACACCGGCGAGGGAGCGCCGGACCGCATCGCGTCGAAGAACGTCCGGAGCTCGAGGGTGAAGCCACGGTCGCTCAGCGCGTCCCACCACTCCGGGTCGCCCTCGCGCGGGTAGAGCACGCCACTCATCATGTGGTCGTAGCTCCAGGTGATCCGCCCGCGCGTCCCGACGATCTCGGCCGACAGCTTGAAGCCGCGAGCCGGTGGGTGCGCCCAGCCGCACTCGACGTGCGCGATGGAGCCGGTGTCGTAGCGCACGGTCGTCAGCGCGTACGTCGACGGTCCGGCCCCGGTGTCGGCGGCCATGCTGTGCACCCGTACGGCGCGGCCCCCGAGTACCCAACGGGCGTAGTCGAAGCTGTGCACGGCCTGGTCGACCAGCGGTCCGCCGGAGGTCTTCGGGTCCGTCAACCAGCCGGCCTCGGTCCAACCGGGCAGTGAGCTCGTCGTCGAGTGCTTCAGCATCCGCGCCTCGCCGATCTCGCCGGCCTCGACCAGGTCACGGGCCGCCTTGTGGTCGGGCTCGAACCGGGACACGTGCCCGATCGTGAGCATCCCGCGGGCGGACTCGGCGGCGGCGACGACGCGTCGGGCCTCGGCCATCGTCCGAGCGACCGGCTTCTCGCAGATCACGTGGCACCCGGCCTCGAGAGCCCTGACGGTCGCGTCGGCGTGCACGGTAGGCGGCGTACACACGTCGACCACGTCGACGCCGAGGTCGAGCATGCTCTCGAGGTCGGGCACCACTTTGGCGCCGTACTGATCGGCGATCCGGTCCGCCTTTCCGGGCACCGGGTCGGCGACGGCGATCAACCGGACGTCCGGGCAGGCCCGGTAGGCGTGCGCGTGCACCCCGGCGATCAGGCCCGCTCCGAGGAGTCCGACGGTCAGCTCCTCGCCCGCCGTGATCATCGGCCGCGGGCCGGGATGGTCGGGGCCTCGGTATGGAGATCGGGTCCGAAGAAGGTGAACACGACCAGCTCCTCACTCCCCGTGTTGACGACTTCGTGGTCCCGGACGGCGGCGTCGTGGGTCACCACCAGCTCGTCGAGCCCCGGCTCGCCGCCACGGATGTCGAGCCCCGCGTACCGGCCGTGACCGGACCACGCGAAGACGCTGTAGACGCCGGGCTCTCGCAGCCGATGGACCCCGCCGGGCGGGACGACGATCCGCTTCCCGGCGTACTTGGTGGTGTTGTAGAAGACCCAGTCCTCGGCGCCGTCCCCGGGGGGCCCGCCCGCCACCGGCCGTGGGGTCAGGTGACGGTTCTCGTAGAACCAGGGATCGCCGTTGACCGCCCAGTCGACGAAGCGCAGGGGGAACCGCTCACCCTCGGCCGCGCGGTCCTCGGGCCGGACGTCCTTGAACAGCAGCTCCTTCGAGATGATGCGGCCGGCGTTGAGCGCCTGGAACATCGCGAGGACGTCGGAGTCCTCCTGCAGCTCGAGCGTGAGTGCCGTGCCGGGCGCGTGCAGCACCCCCGACGGCACGTGGAAGCCCTCCCCGGCCAGCTGCAGCTCGGCGCGGGCGTGGCGCAGGATCAGGTCGCTGTCCCAGTCGACCAGGTACGGAAGCAGGGTCTCGTACGACTTCTGCTCGGCGATCCACGGGTGCACGCCGAAGAACGTCTCCGGATGCGCGCCGAGGTCGACGCCCGGCAGGAAGTGGTACGACTCGTCCTTGGCCGATCGACCGACGAGCGAGGCGTACTCCTGCGGCGGGTGGATGTGGTACGGCAGCCGGTCGGCGTAGTCGAAGAGCTTCGCGAGCCGGCCGAGGCCGCCCGGATGCGACGCGGCGTACGACGCGCCCATGATCGCCACCGGATCCGCGGCCACCGCGTCGCGCAGGCGGATCCGCTCACCGTGCTCGCCGACCAGCTCGCTGAGTCCCTCGTCGTCGGGACCCACCCGGTTGTCGGCCTTGGTGGTGGACGCCAGCCAGCGCTCGCAGATCGCGCCGCGCTCTCCCAGGTCGTACACGTCCTCGGGCAACCCGAGCCGGCGTCCCGGCGGCAGGAAGTCACGAGCCACCCAGGCGGGCTCGCAACGCAGAACGCCCTCGCCGACGCTCAGCAACCGGTCGAGGACGGTGCGGACGTCGTCAGTGCTCACCCCTTGATCCCCGTCACCGCGATGCCGCGGACGAAGTGCCGCTGGAGAACGATGAACACCAGGATCATGGGCAGCGTCGCGATGACCGAGCCGGCGAAGAGCAGGTTCCACGACGTCTCGTTCTGCACGACGAACAGCGCGAGACCCACCGGCGCGGTGAGCTTGTCGGGGCTCGACATGATGACCAACGGCCAGAAGAAGTCCTCCCACGCGGCCTGGAAGGTGAAGATCGCGTTGGCGGCGAGCGCCGGCGTACACAGCGGCAGGACGACGCTCCAGAAGATCCGGAACTCGCCGGCGCCGTCGATGCGGGCGGCGTCGAGCAGGTCGTCGGGGATCGACAGCATGTACTGCCGCAGCAGGAAGATGCCGAACGCGCTGACGATGCCCGGCATGATGAGTCCGAAGTACGAGTCCAGCCAGCCGTGTCCACCACTGCCCGTCCAGTCGTTGCCGCCGAAGAACGGGATGTGCTGGATGATGATGTAGTTCGGGATGAGGGTGACCTGCCCCGGCACCATCATCGTGCCGAGGAACAGCACGAAGATGACGTTGCGGCCCGGGAATCGGCGCTTGGCGAAGACGTACGCACAGAGCGCGTTGAAGAACGTCTGCAGGACGGTGATGCTGATCGCCACGAACGCGCTGTTGGCGAACCACCGCCAGTCACCGTGGCCCTGCGCCTCCTGCGCCTCGCTGAGCTCGCCGACGTCGAGAAAGCCCTTGTAGCCGTCGAGCGTCGGGTCGTCGGGTACCCAGGTCGGTGGGCTGGAGAAGATCGTGCTGATCGGCTGGAAGGACGCGCTGATCAGCCAGGCGAACGGTGCGATGAACAGGATCGCGATCGGGGCGAGCACCAGATAGGTGGCGAGCTTCGCCTTCAGGGTGGTCTTCTCGTGCCCCCGCTCGGCCGCGCGACGCCGCTTGCGCCGCTGCCGTCGGGTCAGGACCGGGAGGTCGGGTTCGGTCGTGGAAGCGTCCCGCTCGACCATGGACTCCTCGGTGAGGCTCATATCGCCTCACTTCGGCGGAACAGCCGCAGCTGCAGCCCGGTGAACACGAGCAGCATCAGGAAGAGCGCGAACGCCAACGTGCTGGCGTAGCCCATGTCGTAGTACTTGAACGCCCAGAGGTACATGTAATAGACCATCGTGGTCGTCCGATTGACTGGCCCGCCGCTCGTCATCAGGAAGATCTGGGTGAAGACCTGGAGCGAGCCGATGATGCCGATGACGAGGAGGAACAGCGTGGTCGGCCGCAGCATCGGGATCGTGATGTACCAGATCCGGCGCAGTACCCCGGCGCCGTCGATCTTGGCCGACTCGTACAGCTGGGCCGGGATCGACTGGAGGCCGGCGAGGTAGACGACCATCGAGAAGCCGACGCCGCTCCACACGGTCATCAGCACCACGGCCGGCATCGCGAGGTTCTTGTCGGACAGCCACAGCAGCGGCTCGTCGATGATATGGCCCTTGAGCAGGTAGTAGTTGAACAGGCCGAAGTCGCCGTTGTAGAGCCACTTCCACAACAGGGCCGACACGACGAACGGAGTGATCACCGGCAGGTAGTACGCGGTCCGGAAGGCGGCCCGGCCACGGATCGGCTGGTTGAGCAGCATGGCCAGACCCAGTCCGATGAGCATCGTCAGCGGCACGGAGGCGCCGGTGAAGTAGATCGTGTTGACGACCGACTGCACGAACCGCTCGTCGTGGAGCATGTCCTCGTAGTTCTGCAGCCCGACGTACGGCTTGTCCGGCTCGATGATGCTCCAGCGATGGAACGTCAGATAGATCGCGAAGATCAGCGCCGCCAGCGTGAACACCGAGAAGATGATCACCCCGGGTAGGAGGAAGAAGTACGCCGATCGCTCTCGCCACACCCGCCAGAGGAACCACCGGAAGCGGCTTTGGTGGATGTCCTTCCTGGCCGGCGTCACCGCCGTCGGCATACCTGCTCCTTCGCTGTCGGTGTCGTCGGTCCGGGCGCCGATCGGCACCCGGACCTCGGACGTCTGGCGGGGGACCGGTCAGCCGCGAGCGAGGATCGCCTCCGCTTGCTGGGCGGTGTTCTCGAGAGCCTCCTCCGCGCTCTGCTCGCCGTACATCGCCTTGCCGAGCTCCTCGTTGAGAATCGTCTCGATTCGCGGGAACTTCGGGTTGGACACGGTGCTGGCGACGCCGCACGGCATCAGGTCGATGAAGCCCTCCAGGACCGGCTTCTCCTCGATGATCTCCTCACCCTCGAGCAGCGAGGTCAGCGGTGGGAGCAGGGTGCCCTCCGTCTCGTACGTCAGTCGGGCGATGGTCTCGGGCCGCGACAGGAACTCCATCCACAGCCACGCGGCGTCGGAGTTGCCCGTCTGGCTCAGCATCATCAGGGCGTCGCCGGCGATCGTCGTCTTGCAGCCGGCCGGGCCCTCCGGCAGCGGTGCTGTCGCCCACTTGCCGTCGATGTCCGGGAACTCCTCCATCAGGGTGCCGGCGAACCAGGCGCCGGCCATGTACATGCCGACCTGGCCCTCGGCGAAGGCCACCCGGCCGTCCCACGAGTTGGAGTTCAGGTAGTCCGGCGGCGAGTACTGCACGAGGTCGACGTAGAAGTTCGCGGCCTCCATGGCCTCGTCGCTGGTGAACAGCACCTCCGAGCCGTCCTCGCTCAGCAGGTCGCCACCGGCCTGGTAGAGCCACGGGTACCAGTAGTACGCCGACTCGGACGCGAACATCTCGTAGCCGTACTGGCCCTTCGACGGATCGGTCAGCGCCGCGGCGGCGGCCTCGAACTCCTCCCAGGTCTGCGGCGGACCGTCGATGCCGGCCGCCTCGAACATGTCGGTGCGGTAGAAGAGTCCGGTGGTCTCGCCGCCCATCGGCAGGCCCCACATGATGTCGTCGTAGGTGACGAACGTCTTGAAGGCCTCGACGTAGTCGTCGGGCTTCACCACGTCGCTGCGATCGATGTAGTTGGACAGGTCGACCGCGGCGTCACGCGAGGCGTAGTCGGCCACGTCACTGGCGTTGACGTACGCCACGTCCGGCGCGTTGTTGCCCGCGATGCGAGTCGTCAGCACCTGGGCGGCCTGCTCGGCCGGGACGTTCTCGAACTTGATCGTGATGTTGGGGTGCTCCTCGTGGAACTCGGCGGCCAGCTTCTTCATCTCCGGCTGGTTGCCGACCCAGGAGAAGAACGTGACCGTCGTCGGCTCCGTGGGGTCCTCGACGGGACCTTGACCCTCACCTCGCTGGGTGTCACCCGAGGAGTCATCGCCGCAGGCCGCGAGGCCCAGGGACGCGATCGTGAACGCGGCGGCGACGGCGGCCGCCTTCCGAGACAGTGTGAACCTCACCGAACAGCTCCTTGCTCACTCGAGCAGCAGGGTCGGGGGCCACCGATCCGCACGCTGCGTCGCACCGAAGCAGCATCGTGCAAATCGTTTGGCCCCTAGGCGGGAAGCATCGCCCGCGGCCCTGGGTTTGTCAATGGATACCCGTGGTTTGCGTCACACGGGAGGTCAGATCGTGACGTTCGGCCCCGGCCGGTCGGCCCGCCCGTCGACGGCCCGCGAGTGGCGCACGGTCGTCGCATCGGCGAGCACCTGACGACGACCCCGCGCCAATCGGCGGTCAGGCGGAGGCGGACGACCGGTCGCGGCGTGCCGACGGGGGTACGCCGTACCGCCGCCGGAAGGCGCGACCGAAGTGGGACAGGCTGTTGAAGCCGGCCGCATGGCAGACCTCGGTCACGCTGAGCCCGGTCGAGGCCAGCAGCGAGCGAGCGAACCGCAGTCGCCGCTCCTGCAGGTACACCTGGAACGGCTGCCCGGTGTACTGCCGGAACCGCTCGCTGAAGTAGTTCGGCGACAGATGCGCCCGGGCAGCCGCGCCGGCCAGCGAGATCGGCTCGCGGAAGTGCCGGTCGACGTACAGCACGGCGCCGCGTAGGTCCGCGTCGGCCCGGCTCCGGTCGTGGCCGAGGTCGACCCGACAGCGCCGGCCGAGCTCGACCACCAGGCAGCCGACCAGCGCGTCGGTCATCCGTGCCGAGCCCAGGCGCGGCTCCTCGAACTCGGCCTGGAGCCGGCGAAAGTCGGGCTCGGCGTCGGCGAAGTCGTCGGTCTGCCACGGGAAGCCGTCGATCGCGGACGCTCCGAGAGCGGCCAGCTGACGCTCCATGACCTCGGGGTCGATCACGGTGTTGTAGCAGGTCAGAGGCTCGTCGGCGATCGGGTGGATCGCGTGGAAGTCTGCCGGCGACAGCAGGAAGGCGCTGCCGGGACCGATCGTCCGAGGGTCGCCGTTCACGACGTGCTCGGCCCGACCCTCGAGCACCAGGCTCAGCTCGTAGTAGTCGTGCCAGTGCACCTCGACGCGGTGCAGCCGCGGACGCATCACGCGGGCGCCGAGGTCGGGGAGCAGCAGTGCCTCCACGCTGAACCGCTCGATCGCCTCCGTCACCGCTACCCCCTTCCAGGCAAGCGAGCTCAAATCGTTTTGTCAGGTAGAGTACCGGCCGTGTCGCCCAGGGAGTCGTCGTCCGACGAGCAGGTTCGGCCCTCGCGGGTCACGATCGCCCACGTCGCGAGTCGAGCCGGCGTCAGCCCGACGACGGTCTCCCACGTCCTGTCCGGCAAGCGCGTCGTCGGCGCGGCGACCCGACGCGCGGTGCGGGACGCGATCAAAGAGCTCGGCTACCGCCCCAACCACGTGGCGCGCAACCTGCGTACTCGACAGTCGCACATGATCGCCGTGGTCGTCCCCGACATCACCAACCCGTTCTACGCGGTGTTGACCCGTGGCCTGGCCGACGCCGTGGACGCCGCCGGGTACGGGACGTACGTCTGCAACACCGACGGGCAGCACGATCGGGAGCGGAAGTTCTTCGAGGACGTGATGGACCGCGGCGCCGACGGCATCGTGTTCGCCTCCGGCGAAACCGCCTCGGAGATCACCTTCGGCCGCGCCGACTACGACACGCCCATCATCTGCATCGGCGACCACCTCGACCACCCACGCTGCGACGCGGTCATCCCCGACGACGAGGCCGGGTCGGAGGCGGCGGGCGCGTTCCTCGCCGAGCGCGGCTACCAGCGGATCGGCATGATCCAGGGTCCGCCGCGGTACGGATCGGCCCGTACGGCCGGGTTCCGCTCCGCGATGCAGGCGGCCAAGCGCAAGGTCCCCGCCCAGCTTCTGGTCCGCGGCGACTGGACCCGCAAGGGCGGCTACCAGGCCATGAAGACCCTGATGGCGCTGCCGAAGCCGCCGGACGCGGTCTTCTGCGCCAACGACCTGATGGCCATCGGCGCGCTCGACGTCGCCCACGAGCTCGGCCTCGAGATCCCGGCCGACCTGGCCATCGTCGGCTTCGACGACGTCGACGCCGCCACGATCGTCTCGCCGACCCTCACCACGGTCCGCAACCCGGCGTACGAAGCGGGCAGCACGGCCGGCGACCTCCTGATGAGCCGGATGTCCGGCCGCTACAGCGGCACCGGCCGTACCGTCGTCCTCCCCTGCCCCCTCGTCCCCCGCGGCACCGCCTGAGTCGGACCGGACCTCGAGGCCCGGAGGTTGTGCGTTCGAGGTCCCCCTACGGGCACGGGTTGGCTCGTTGCCTCGGTGTCGGCTGGGCGCCATGACAGCGGGCCCCGCCCGGATCGGCCG